>PJEL010003421.1_pt1 | contig 13596 bp, 13 predicted proteins | sample 1853271 | NCBI WGS metagenome assembly PJEL01 (sample SAMN08108733, study PRJNA415343) | Invertebrate metagenome, whole genome shotgun sequencing project. | host: Globobulimina | place: Sweden: Gullmar Fjord | collected 2015-08 | reverse complement strand
CAGCACTCTCTGCTCCATTTTTAGCTATGTCAAAAAACTTTTCACCACTTGTCTTTTGAGAATAAAATATAGAACTACCTAAAAATAGTCCACGCTTTAATACTCTTGCTGTTCCTGTACTTATACCTAATTTATCAGATACTGAACTAATTCCTAATGATATACTTGCTGTGTATGCAAATGTTTTACCAAACAATCCAACATGGTGCATGATATCTTCACCAGGAGAAAGTTGTGCTTTTTGTTCATCATTATCATCCTCTTTAGGACGAATGATAAGACCTCTATCATTACGATAACTTCTAAATCCACCATCCCAACGTATACATCTGGTTATGGTGTTGCCGGCTTGGGTTTGGTCTTCATGAAAGTCTTCAGATATATCTCTCCAATGACCACCATAGAATGCTTCAAACTTAGCCTCACCATTCATACCAGTTTCTAAAGCCTTAGCAGCAAGTCTCTGTTGTGATATTGTAGATAATGCACCTACATTTCCAAATTCATTAGCCATGGTTTAAGTCTCACTTGGTAATATTACTTTTGAGAATGGGTCATTTGATGGCCCAATCACATATAAGTTAGCTTCATAATATACTATAGCACCGTCAAGCCATCTTGGTACGATTTGAGCAACCTCATAATCGTTACCCATAATTCTAACTGTCCAAATTGTTCTCTTTAATGTTCCTGATTTATTTAACATGAACAATCTCTCAAGGTATGTATTTGGTTGGTAGAACATCTTTCTTGTATCTCGTTCAATATACTGTTCGAACTCTTCATTACTTTTAGCTACTGTTGGGAATCCATAAGAACCTGGGTCAACAGTTGCAATAAAGTTACTTGTTGAAACTTTTTCATATCCAGATTTACCATTAACAGTAGAGTTAGCGATAGGGTCATATCTTGTGAAAGAATAATCCATTCCTAATTCATCTATTTTATTAATATATAATTGAGTGTTTTCGTCTATGTATCCAGATGCATAATAATCTAAGTTATCTGCAGTGAATGCTGTTCCTGTGAACTCATTTGGATAAGCTAGATTAGTTAAGCGTTCATGATATACAGTAGTTGGGTTAGTTCCTAATCCATTAACTTCATTATTTCTACCAACTTGATATACCATTCGGATGCCATCCTTAGAGCTAGAGTTTGGTTTCATCTCATTTGTAAATCTAAAGAATTTACCTGCGATTACATCACCAGTTACTGAGTTAACTCTATTCCAATCTATTGTAGATTCACCTGATTCTAATCCATATGCTGGAACTTCTTTAACGAAAAGGTCAGCTGACCCATCTGATTCAAAACATGTTGATACTAAGAACCCTGAAGATAAACCAAGCACATCATTTGATGGTGCTATAGCATCCGCAAGAATATCAGTATGAACAATATATCCACTAGGAATTTCGTTATGTATATTTACCCATGTTTGACCATTATCTGTTGATACAGAATAATAATCTTCCTCATTAAACGTATAATGTGTACATAAATTCCCTTGACCATCTACTGCAATTGTTGGTTCGACAAATGATGTCATTTGTCCTGATAATGTACCAGATGCAATAGTTATAGGTGTTCCATATTCTCCAGTAACATTACCTAACGAATAGAGAGAACCCAATATTTTAGTGTAAGGAATATATTGTAATTGGTCGCCCACTTCAACACATATAATGTGAAGTTTATCTCTCCAACTTCGTATAGCTAGAGCTCCAGTAACAAGAGTCTTAGTTGTAAGTTGATTGTAATCCTGTACAGTATAGACTCCTTTTCCTACATTCTGACCAAGTACAGTTAGTTTGTTGTTTCGTTCTGAGTAAACCATATAAAATAAATCATCTCCAACTGATGAATCAGATGCATAATATGATTGTTCGATATGGTCACCAATCCAGTCATTAATTGGGTAATTTGGATTCGGTTTACCGAATGTGTCACTAACATGACTTCTATATTTCTGTATAAGTTCACCCCAAGGATTCTCTGATTCAGCATCTTCCCAAGAACCAATTACTTGGTACTCACCATAAGCAGAACTTCCAATATAGTAATTATCAGTAATTAAAGTAGAATTATTCATCCAATTAGGTTCTGATATTAGTGCTAATCTTGGACCATGTCCTGGTGAATATGTATCTTCAGTTGGTAATGTCCATCTATTTATAGGTGGAATATTATCTCTATTAGTCCAAGTAAACCCATTATCTGTTGATGATTTTAATACTGCTTCTTCTCTATTTATAAATAATACTGCTCTCAATGTACCATCTGGTTCTATTAAGAATTGTGAATTGTTTGCTACGCTACCTTGTGGACCTATACATCTTCCATGGTTTGTATTATGTAATATTGCTGTGTCAGATATTTGAGCACCACCTACCAAAACATTAGAACCACTTGCGGTTGGGTCTGTTGGTGGAGGAACTACAGGAGCAGCAATCGTAGTGAATGTATATACATAAGGTTCTGTTAAGAAATCATCTTCAACAGGTAGTGCTCCATCAGGAATACCGTATACACCACTAGAACTCCCAGGTAAAGTTATTTCATATGTTGTTGAATATTGTAAGTTAATATCTGGTCCGAATTGAAGTCCAGTTGATAATGATGATGATTCATGATATATAGCTGCTACTGTTCCATCAACTCTAGTACCATTACCGTCCCGTAACTCAACCATATCATCAGTGATAACACCAGATATACCATCTAGTGATTTAACTATCCAGTTATCGTCTCTTGTTTCATTATAAAATTCCCATTGGAAACTTGTAAAAACTTCTACATCAATGTCTCCTGATGCAGGAAGTGATGTTGTTACTGATAATGACATATATATTACCTCTTAAATTATTAATGCAAGCACTGCTAATATTAGTGCTGTTCCACAAACGGTTCCTATTTTCCAAGCTATCGCATTCAGTGTGGTTACTTTTGTTTCTAGTAGAGCCACTCTTATTGGTTGCTCCGCAGTTGACGCTATGTGTCGTTTAACATAAGACATATCTGTCTTTAACTCTATCATCTCGGCCAAAACTCTATCAAGTTTATCTTCACTCATCTATGTCTCCGTTAATAAAAGGGGGTTTTTACACCCCCAATTGTTTAAACGTTGGTTGCAATTCCAACACCATAAGCATCTACAAGTAGTGCTTGGTCAGCTGAACGCCACGCCATAAGGTCGAACGCACGAGCAGTTACATTATCATCTACATCAACGCCAATATCTTTCATGTATGCGAAACCAACGGCCTCTTTTGCAAACATTGCACCATGATATTGTGCATCAGCTTCTACCTGAGTAGAGATGAATGTTGGAACACCATAAGGAGCAGCAACATAACCATTCATTGATGGATAACCAGCTTCGAAACCTTCAACGATTTGTGTACCTACACCAGCAAAGGTGCTTGCATCACCGAAGTCATCGGCTATGTCAGCCCACTGTTGTGGAGCAAGAACACAGAAATAAGGTTTAGGAGCATCAGCAGCTTCAAGAGTTGCGATAGCTGTTCTGAAATGAGCAGCAGTAAGTTCTGCACCTGTATCGATTTGTGATGTAAATACACCAGAACCCATAACGGCAAGGATTTCTTTGTCTTCACCCTGTGCAAGAGCTCTTCCGAGTTGCTCACCATAAGGACTTAGGTCAGAGAATGGGTCAGCATGTAAGACTCTTTTAGAAATCTGTACATATATACCACGTTCTACTGGAGTAAGTGTTACACCATCTGAGCTCCAAGCTGTTGAAGTTGTAGCAGTACCTTCAGTAAGGCTGCCTTCTGTTAGTTCCTGGAATCTAGGCATTACTATTGAACCTGCTCCAAGAGGGACTTCTTTAACTGTTACAAGGTTACGCATGATACGTGCACTGTAAGCAGCAGACTGAGTTGTGTCAGATACTATCTGTCCAACCAGGTCATTGAGAGTTGTACTATTTGAAATAGCCATATATATTACCTCTATATTGTAAAGTTTGTGTTAGCTTGATTAGCTAGTAGGTTACGATATCTGTCCCTAAGTTGAGCTCTCGCTATTGGGTCATTCTTAATCGCACCTAATTCACTAACTTTCGTATTTTGAATGTTAGTGTTAGTGTTTTGTGGTGCTAAAGGCTTCTGGCCTTTAATCACATTTGGTTGTGAATCAGCACTAAACTGTGGATAGTCCTTCAAGAACTTATCTACTGCTTTCGTTGCATCTTGGCCCTCATCTAGAGTTACCCATTTAGGGTCAGCTTTGATACCTCGTTTAGTGAACTCATCATTAATTGTTCCAACAGTCTTGTCTTTTGACACTGTATTCTTTAATGTTGCTAGTTCTTCATTTGCATCTCTCGCCTTTGTGCGATAGTTGGCTGCTTCTTCACGTAACTCTTTTACGTATTCCGCAGAGTAACCTGTCTCTGCTGGTTTATTTTCTTCGGACATCTAGTCCTCCTTATTTTGTTTTACTTCAGTGCCTGTTAATGTTTTATTAAACTCGAGATTGGCACGAACCTCAGCTTCGGCATCAGCCTCAGTCATATTTGGATTTAATTTTAATACTTCATCTATAGGTGTTCTAATACCTAATTTTATATCTTCACCTAGTATTTCTCTAGTTGGGTCAACAGGTAAGTAATCTTCAGGGTAATGAACAATTATATTATCTATTGGTTCCATGTTAAGTCTCTTAAGTATCATGTTAGCTAAGTTAAGTTCATATGTTTGATACCTATTAGATTTCTCTGTGAATACACCTTTGATTGGTGCCCATTTGATTAACAATTCAACACCTGATGTGCTTCCTGAACTGTTACCTAGTACACTAATCTTTGGTATGCTAGATGTTTCATATAATTTATCTTCAAGGTATGCGAGAAACTTAAGTGACTCTTCAATCTTTGGGTTTAATTGTAGTGCACCAGCAGACGCTCCAACTGGTAAGCTGATAGCTGTACCTGGATGTATAGAAACTGCTTCTCCGTTAGAGAAACCATTTAACACAACCGGGGTTGCCGCTTGCATCTTTAACATATATCCTAAGTTGGTAGCTGTCTGGTTGTATGATTGATTCATCTGTCTTACTGAATTAGATGGTGAGTGACCAAGATACTGAGTTATTACCTCTTGTGCTTTGAATGGTACAAATGGTATATATTCTAGTTCATTTCTTTGAGCTCCACCTTGTACTATTCCATCTCTTACTCTATGTATATAATTATCAGTCCAAACCTCAGAGTCTATGACTCTTTTAACACTTACTATCGGTGCTCGTGCAGTTCCTGTTGATTGAACTAAATCATTAATTTTAATAAGTTGTAATGCTTGTATAGTTTTATTGTCATCTTCTGACACTACACTAAAGTCTGCCGCATCATACACTCTTAGTTCTATTGGATAACTATCATCTTCAGGTACTCCAACATATACCATTGCAGTACCGGTAAGTTCTGCACTTAAATCTACTTGATGTAGTATATCATCTATCTGCATGTTGCTGTATATATCTTCAAGTAAACTAACAGAAGATGATGGTCCATCGAACTCTCTAACTAGTGGTCTTGTGTATAACAATGAAGAACGTTTGGTCATAACTGGATTAGTTAAGTTTACTGCAATTGGGTCCATATCTTCGTTAACGAGGTTAATGTATTGTTCTTGACGACCATAGTAGAAATCTTTATTTCTTAGGGCACCTTCTCTTCGCTTCTTTTCATCGTTACCAAAAGAGTAAGCATTTGCTTCAACGACAATTGAATTGGGTATTGTATCTATCATTAGATTTCCTTTTCTGAACACTCAAGACATATATATGGTGGTTCTTTGAGTGATGTAGATGATATGAAGGGTCTGTGACATAGGTTACATCGCTTCATAGTTCTCTGTCTGCCTGTACCTTTAGCATAGGCATTTATAGATGGTTCGCTTGCCACATACTTAGCATGGTCAAACTTGTTTACGAAGAAGTATCTAACTGCGTCGCATAGATGGTCATGTAGATTATCTTTTAATGCTTCCTCTTTAACTGTTCCATCTTTCTTAACAGTATATTGATATCCATTGAATGACCTTATTGTCTCTGGGCAGTTCTCAGTAACAAAGTATCTCGAGTTACCTAAACTGTTCTTAATGTATGAACGTGTTAATGCTACACCTGCATTGATTCGACTACCTGAATTAATTACATGGAAGCCTTCGTTTCTCATCATATCAACAGGGGAGAGACCAGATGATAACTCATCAGCATTACCCGCTGGGTCAGTATAACAAACATCTAGGTCTCCTTGTGTGAGTCCATGGTTTCGTAGTACTGTTCTTATCTCATTGATGATATCTTCCATCTGTGTCTTGGTAATATATATTTCATCAAATTGAATAATCTTATTGTTGGTGGCTCTGTCAACTGCCATAAATGCAATAGCTGTATGATGTGCATAACCGAAGTCCATACCTAAATATATATCATATTTATCTGTCTTTGGCGACCATGGTGCGATTATGTTATATCCGGTGAACTCATCGTAAACTCTACCAGCTTTAGTAATAAACTCAGCACAGTATTCTTGTCTGAACTCATCTCTACTTATCTGTGCTTGTACTTCATTTAATTCATCATCACTGATGAGAGGGTTTAACTTGGTGGGCCACAAGAACTTAGCCCAGTTACTTGAAGTAGTTTCGTATATATCTTTAAACCAGTTGAAGCCGTTTGGTGTACTTCCAATTAGTGCTTTACCATTCTTATCTGATAGTGCAGGACGAATAATCTTAGTCCATACTTCCTTTTTTATAAATGCTGCTTCATCTAGAATAGCTAGTGTTAGTCCTCTACCTCTAAGTGAGTCTGGGTTATCACTTCCCTTGAAATATATGGTTGCACCATTCTTAAATACTATCTTAAGTCTAGTATGATGTATTGTGTGGATGGCCGGCTTCAGTATCTCTGCAATCTTAACGAACTCATCAAAACCAATTTCCTTAGCCGCATTGTAGGTAGGAGCAACCCAAAACACCATTGCGTTCTCATTGCTTAAACAATGCCTGACAGCCTCCTGAAGGAAGCATACACTTTTACCTACTCGACGACCACCCACTACGATTTTAAAGCGTGAGGAGTCTTTATGGAGCTCTGATTGATACTCCATAGGTTTATATGGAATTTTAATCCTATTGGTTCGTCTTAGATTAATCTCCATCAGTCTCCCATGTGAATGTGATACTGTTCATATCATCTTTGTTTGAGTTAGCATCTAAGTTATCCAAGTGGTCTAGTATTATCTTGATGTGTTGGAACTTACCTTTTAATGCTTCATCTGCAGCAACTTTATATATTTGAGGAACTATGTCTCTTAGAGCAAGCTTCGCTGATGTATATATTGCATCCATGAACTGGCCGTTTCTACGCCACTTCGATATGGTTTGTGCTGAGACTCCTATTTCTTCAGCTACTTGAGTACAATTATATTTACCAGTAGCAAACAATTCTATTGCCTCTAACTGTCTTGGTGAGAAATCATTCCCAACTAATGCTCCATCTTCAGACATATAACTCCTTTCGTCTACTCCTTAGTATAAGGTATTAGACAAACCAAATGTTGTATTATAAAATAAAAAAAATAAAATAACTTGACTTCTACGTTCAGATGACTTATATTATAATAGACAAGTATCTTGTCGTTAATAATTAATTTAAGGAGTAAGTATGGAAGATATAAAATGTTCAACGTGTGGTAAGGATTTAATTATGCATACGTATGATGGTTTAGAAGATGGTAACAAAGATAAAGCTTATGTTGCATTATCATTCAAGTTTGATATTGGTGAAGAATCTGAACGTGAGTTCGTTCAGAATTTAGTTGGAGAATATAAAATTGGAAAAGGATATAGATTCTGTCCTTCATGTGTACTTAAAGCATTCGGAGCTAAAATTGAAGACTAAGAGATGTTCTAAATGTGGAGTTACTAAGACAACTAATAACTTTCATGGTTCTAAGGTAAATAAAGATAAATTAAGTTCTTGGTGTAAAACTTGTGGTAATGAACAAGCTAGAAAATGGCAACAAGATAATAAGGATGTATATAATGCTATAAAGCGTGAGCAGTACAATTCAAATCCTCAAATGAAGATTGCTATGTATGGTAGGAATCAAATTAATTGTATTATAAATAAAAAGAGAAAACATAATAAGTTTTTAGTTGAGTGTGGGGCTGGTTCGAGAGAGAAGTTAATGAATCATTTAATATCAACTATACCTGATGGATATACACTGGCCGATTATGGTACTAGAGTATTCTATGGGAAACTCTGTGTTGACCACATCGTTCCTTGTTCTAAGTTTGATTTAACTAAAAGAGCAGAGTACTTAAAATGTTTTAATTATAAGAATTTACAACTAATAACTAAGGAAGCTAACGCTATAAAATATAACAATTAACTTGACTATTATAAGTAAATGATGTATATTGTATTATAGTAATAACTCCCTATCTCAGGGCTCCGATTCAAACCTGTCGGCATATAAAAGAAATAAAGAATGGCAGTATCTTGAGATATATATTTATTAACAAAGTTACCTTGTAATTTATTACTCGTAGGTTGGGACTTAATAGTTGGTGTATTAAGTAGGCTTGGGAAATTTAACTACTCTTAACTACTACCTTATAAGTTGTGAGCCTGGCACCGACCAGCTCACATCGCTTATAAACTCTTACATTTTATGAATTATATATATTATGATAGAGCATTACTCTGCTACCTCTTTGACAAGGTAGCGTTATAAGTTAGAGTAATCTAAGCTATCTTAGTTAGTGCAATTTGAGCATATATCTCATCTGACCCAGTGTTACTTTTTATCCCAAGTCCATAATCAGCATATGTTCCTGATGATTTATGTTGTAGTTCAAATACTTTTGATGAAGTTATAGTAAATGTTCCCATGACTCTTGAAAAAGTGGTTGTACCTTGTGATGGTTCAGTATGAAGAGAAGCACCTAAAAGAACATCTGACGTATCTGTAACATTATATAATTTAGCTTGATTATATGCAATTTTAACACCAGGTGCAGATGCATCTATCATATATGTTCCAGCAGGTAATGTGAATTGATTACTAGATAAAGAAACTCCTGTTATATTTGTATCTAAATCATTTAGAACCCTGGTTCGCCAAGCTCCTGCAGTCATTGTTCCAGCATTAGTTCCTGTAGATTTAATATCTTTAAGATGAGCATATTCTAAACCACCTGTACTAACTTCACCATTAGTCCAATTTGAACCATCATAAGTTAACATTTCTCCAGATGTTGGTGTTGTAATATCTACATCAGATAAACCATCTAATGATGTAACCATTGCTGATTTTTCAGCAGCAGTTAAATGTTGATAATCACCATCATTAAGACCTTTAAGACTATTGTGAGATGTTAATAGTGGAGTATCAACATGTGAGTAAAACGCATCACCATTTTTATATAGACTTATAGTTCTACTTGATACAGATGTTGTTTCTGCAAAATAAGCAAGTAGTATTTCGTCAGTCGTATCAATAACATATTCAGGTTGTACTGTTTGTTTTGGATATAATCTTGGGTCTGTACCATTTATATCATCTGTTTGAACTGAGAATAATATATAATACATTCTAAACTCAAAAGCTGTTTCATTTGTATATCCACTATTATCTGATAGAGCAGTAACCTCAGTTCCGGAAGTAAATGAATCAATCCAGAATGTTTCTGTAGGAGTCTCTATTAGCGTAGCTAACAGTATAGATGCATTAGCATCTCCTGCAACAAACGTTCCAGCTTCTGTAGCTGTAAACGTTCTTGTAAGTCCTGTTCCAGTAGAAGTTAATGTACCAACCTTAGCACATGACTTATTAACTCTTATTGTTACTTTAGATGTACCAACTGAACTATCAATACTAAAGAAACTATCGAAATTCCATTTACCAGCTTCAAGTATATTTGTATTAAATCCTTCAGTAACAAATCTCTCAATAAAAACTGGAGTTGTTGTACTATCAACAGAAGTCTCAACAACTACACCAGATAACACTTCAGGTTCGGTTGTAAGATTAAAATTACCACCAGTCACACCAGAGTTACCAAGGTATAAAGATAAACCCTGACCTTGTGTAGCAGTTGAATAATTAGTGTCAGCATAACTTTTTGTTACAAAATCACCATCAACAACTGGGTCTGAACCATTCACAGTATTATTAATATATATACCTGTTGGTGATAATTCTATGATAGAGTCAGATGTATCATCTACAGCATTATATAATTTTAATACTCCATTCTCATCATTGGTAAACAATCTAACTTCTGAGCCTGGAAAATCAACTCCAGATTCATTAACATGTATATTTGTATTATACCATCCGCCTGCTCCATTAGCGGCATCTATATCACCATATGCACCAACTGATGGGTTTCCCCCACCACCTACCATAGTGTCAACATAGTCTTTTATACCTGAACCAGTTACTAGGTCAGTTTCAGTTGCTGTAGTTAAGTCTGTAACTATTCCACTCGCTGGAGAACTATCATCAATAGTTATCCCATTTTTTATTTTAAATTCATTAGCCATAATTCATTTTCCTTATTGCTATTCAAGTATATTAACAAATAATTTGCCAATATTATACGTTGCATCTGTTGGTGGGTCGGGGTCTATTGGATTAGTCCCATCTAATATTTCAACCATTATAAAATCATTTGGGTCCTCAAAACTTGTCTCAACAAGTGTTACTGTTTTAGTACCTCTACTTAATGCAACAGGATGTAATGCTGTCCAACATACAGAAGCAGCAACTGCTTGTAAACAATCCAAAGGCTCATCACCATTATATACATTTCCATCAAGATAATAATAACTCGTGCCTTCTATAATTGTTCCATGAGATGCCCAGAGATTTCCATTATGGTAAGTTCCCAGTGTAAAAATCATAGAACCATAAGTTAAACGTATATTTGAGAAATAATCTTCATCATGTCTGAATGGTGGGCCCACATTTATAATTGGATTAAAAATATTATAGTTCCTAGTTATATTTCCAATAACTCCATCTGTGAAACTCTGAGCATTTAGAACTGAATGATAAATAGTATTATTGTACTCCACTACGAAGTCATTAACTCCACTAGGTGGATTATTCCAAACCACACATGTTGGTACCGGTTGTCCTGGATACTCATCATATATATATGAGTCAAAATCACATATAATCTGGTCTGGAGCCTCACCACCATAAGTTATAGTGTCCCAAGTTCCTGTACTGTAACCTAAATATAAAACTAATAACTGACCTGAACCGGTTGCATTATGGTCATATGATACAGTATCACTTGTTCGAGTGTCACCATCATATATATAAGTTACTTCTGTATTTGTTCTTGCTAATGCCATTATATATCCTTAAACGGTTGCTCCGGTCGCATTGACCCAAACAGTACCATTGTAATTAATTTGATAACCTAAATCAGTGTCAAAGTATGGAGTTCCAGTATCTGGCGAACTAGGTCTACTAGCAGTATCACCAGCAGTCACACCACCGATTGTATCTGTAAATAATGCATTAACAGGAACAGCAGTTTCAACTGTAAGTCCATTTACTAATTCTGAGTTATCTACAACTCCATTATCAGTTGTGTCATATGTAGCTTTATACATATCACCACCACCGCCACCACCTACATCTGCTTGTGTTATTATTTTATTTGAACCTGTAACTGGTGAAACTGTATCATCATCTTTTAATACATCAGCGTCATCATATATTGTATCGGTGAACACTGCTCCAACAGGAACTGCAGTTTCTACTAATGGGTGATTAACATTTGTTACTTTAGCAGTATTTAAATCAACTGCAGCCCAGATTTCAGTATCATCATATATACCACTAACATCAATGACACCACTTATGATACCTTCATCAATCCATGAATCTATTTGGTCATGAGAGTAAGTACCAACGTTTTGAATGTTATAATGATTGATTTCGGTTTCTATAATGTCAATATTTTCTATAACTCCAGATATAACTCCAGACATATCTATATCTGTCGATGTACCTTCATAATAGTAATGATATACATCATCTTTGTCTAAATATCTTAAAACTACTTCGCCATTTTCCTTAATAACGAAGATTTCACGTTCAAGTTGTCCCTCTGCATCAGCTTGTACTGTTGTGCCTTCGAAGTGATAAATTGAACCAGGAAACTTACTAGCCATATTATAACTCCTCTCTATCTAATATAATACCATCAGAAAAACTAAAACTAGATGAACTTTCGTAACTAATGATTGGATTATTACTAATGTAATTACCGGTACCATTTTCAGAGTATCTAAGTGGTACATAGTTAGGAGATAAGCTACTTAGTAAGTCAGCTGCATAAGCAGCATATCTAGTAGATAATGCATCAAAGAATGTCGCTGTCTCGATTGAATCAGGTGACTCAATCCCGGCAATAGATGTCTGTCCAACTGATACACTAGCTGAAGTTTTAACACCAGCAGTTGTATTTTCCATTATCTTATCATCAGCCATGTGTTTATATACAAGGCTTAAACAATAATTTATTTCAGTATCTTTAATAAGACGTAGAACAGCATTATACTTTCTCAATCGTACAGAATTACCAAATTCTCTATATCTATCAATTGATATAGTTGACAAACGTAAATCTATAAATGCTCTAGCCACTGATAATGAATAAGAAATATCACTCTCCGGAACATCTACAGGGGTCATATTAGACCTATCGTATACATCTTGAACTGAAGCAAAAGAAGAGCCATCATTGGAGGAGGTTATTTCTAATACTGGGGCTGTTTTCAGTATTGCTGACCCCTCAGTTGCTTCTGAATTAGGAGTTACATATCCTGTACTTGAGCTTTCAAATGCTATTTGATACCATTTTGTTTCATCAATATTATATGCTGTAATCTTGGTAGAATACGCATACTCTAAAGAGTCCTCTAAACTAAAAACACCACTAGATGTTGTACTAGAATATATATTTAATATATCTACTTCATCATTAACAGGAATTCCTGTCATTAAATATCCACTATATGTAGCCATGATTTATCTGTTCCTTCTATATAATATTTTACCTAGAGCTTTTAACGATGCCTCTTTAGAGCGTAATAAAGGGTCTGTTGAAACTGTAGGTATTTTACCTTTTATTTGACTTAATGAGCTATGTGTAGCTCTTGGATTGGCCACATTTAGTGACCTTGCTGCATTTATATTTTCTATTGCTATTCTATCTGGTAACAAAGCGTTCCTCGCAGTTCTATGGAAATCCGCAGATAATCCTCTAGGTTGTGCCTTTACAACTGGTTGTTGTGAAGGTGTTTTAATTGTTGGTTGTTTTCTAGGTGAAGTATTAAATATTCGTCCACCTACTTTAACACCAAGTGCACCGCCAGCAGTAGAAGCTAACGATTCTGTAACATTTAATCCACTTAGTAGTCCATCAACAAAATAATATGCAGGTATTGCAAGTGCTTTATATTTATTAGGTATAGCTGATAGAGCAGCAATCTCTGCTCCAGTTTTAGCTATATCAAACAACTTTT
>PJEL010003420.1_pt1 | contig 13596 bp, 10 predicted proteins | sample 1853271 | NCBI WGS metagenome assembly PJEL01 (sample SAMN08108733, study PRJNA415343) | Invertebrate metagenome, whole genome shotgun sequencing project. | host: Globobulimina | place: Sweden: Gullmar Fjord | collected 2015-08 | reverse complement strand
AGATCGGTGTGCCCAAGCTTCTTCTTTTTGATATCAGAAATACTGAACAGGCCAACCAGCCATCGTATTCTGAGCAAGTCGCGCAGGCCGACGCGATATTTTTCACCGGCGGCGACCAGGTCAAACTCACCCAAATTCTCGCTGGTTCAACACTGCTCGATGCTATCAGGCGCCGCTTTCAAGAAGGTGCAACCATCGCTGGCACAAGCGCCGGGGCCGCTGCGGCAGGAAACCCGATGATCTTCGATGGCGACGGACGGGGATTTCGCAAAGGCTTCGTACACTCCGGGCCCGGCTTCGCTTTCCTTGATGACATCGTCATCGATACCCACTTCGTCAGACGAGGCCGCATTGCCCGCCTCGCGCAAGCAATGAGTTCTGGTCTCGCACTTCGTGGTATTGGCCTCGCCGAAGACACCGGTATTGTCATCGATCGCTCGGGTATTGCTGAAGTGATTGGACGTGACATGGTAACGCTCTTAAGCGCACACGATATGAGCGTTTCGAGTTATCATAAAGCAACTGACGGTGCTGAGCTGACCATTGATGGATTGAGATTAGGGTTCCTCGCCCCTGGGGCTACCTTTGATATTCACACCTTGCGTGCACTTTCAGCGCCAGAGGATCGATCGAAGAACCGGCTCGACGCCAGCGCAGGAGGGATTTTATGAAGAAATTTGCAGTCAAAAAGTTCTACACCTACATCGGCCCGAATTTCTACCTCGATCGTCGCGCTCTCGTCTTCAACCTCGAACTCGACCCTGAAGAAGTGCTCCCGGAAAGATTCGCAACCAGCGTGCTCGGAGCGCTTCCGGAATTCGAAGGCAAGATCCCTGAAACGGGAGTCGATCTCTTCTGCGCCGCCCTCACCCGTGTGCTCAAGATGGGAATTGATCTTTTTCTTGAGCGAATCCAGATCAGCCGTGATGGCACTGAAAGCGTCATCGCGATTGAATACCTCGACGATAGAATCACCAGAGATGGCGCCCACCTCATCAGTGAATGGTTCCAGGCGATCGAAGAGCAGCTCGACTTTGATTTCAAGGCACGGTTTATTGAACTGCAAGAAGATTTTGACGCAACGCTATTTGGCGGGCCGACTCTCTACTCACTCATCGAAGCCGGTTTGATTCGCAACATCCCGGTGCTGTATCACGACGACGAGAACCAATTCCAGTGGGGTTATGGTTCAAAACATGTGAGGGGCCGTTCAACAACCTTTCACGTCGATTCCATCAAAGATACCGAATTTACGGCATTCAAAGACATGTGCAAGGATTTCTTACTGGTGCGCGGCTTCCCCACCCCAACGGGACGGAATACCTTCACCCGCGAAGAATGTGTCCTCCACGCCGAAGCCCTCGGTTTTCCAGTCGTTGTCAAACCTGTCGCCGGCCACAAGGGGCAAGGCGTCGTCACGAATATCGAAACTATCGCCGGAGTCACTCGAGCCTTCGACAACATCATCGCCGCCGCAGCGGCCGAAGGCGTCGGCTTCGATGGAGCGCTCGTCGAGCAACAGGTCTATGGCACCGACCACAGGCTGCTCGCCGTTGGAGGCAAATTTGCCGCCGCTCTCGAACGGGTACCAGCTTATGTCATCGGCGATGGAACCCGCACAATCGAAGAACTGATCAGTATTGAAAACGATACGGTTGAGAGGCTCGACAACGCCCGCTCACCACTTTGCAAAATCCATATCGACGACGATCTTGAAGATTACCTTAGACTCCAGTCCCTCACTGTAGCGTCCGTGCCGGAAAACGGTGTACGCGTCGAACTCAGGCGGGTTGCAAATATCTCTCAAGGCGGAGTTTCGATCAATGTCACTGAAAAGATCCATCCCGACAATATTCAACTCGTCGAAAATATCGCCAGATTTCTCAACGTGACCTGTCTCGGCATCGACGCCTTGGCAAAAGATATTTCCAAATCCTGGAGAGACGGCGATTTCGGCATTATCGAAATCAACGCCGGACCCGGGGTTTTTATGCATTTGGCTCCGGCAATTGGCGGATCGGTTGACGTTCCAGGCATCATCATGCGAACCCATTTCCCCGAAGGAAGCAGCGGACGCATCCCAATCATCGCAGGCAACAACCTGAGCCAGAACTTCTGCGACGCGATTCGAGCCCGTGTTCATGAACTCAACCCGGCTTCTGAGGTTGGCGATCTGACTCAAGACGGTATCCGCTTTAACGGCGCTTTCTTGTGCAAAAACGAACACCACGACGAAAATGTGCGCATCATGCTTCGTAACCCGAAGCTTGATTTTGCTCTCTTTAACCACTCAAAGGACGATGTTTTGGACTATGGAACGGTTCATGAAGGAGCAGATATCGTCATTCTTGATGAAGCCGGCGAATTTGATGGTGTTTTAGCACGGGATGTTGTGGACGGTGGTGTGCTCATCATCAAAGAAGGCTCTACGGTCACCATCAAAGAAGGCAAAGAGGAGCGCACTGTGAACCTCAACGAGGACGAAGATCTTGATGATGTTTTCATCGGCATCGTTTCACCACTGATCGACAAGCTCCTTCATCAATACAGCTAAGACGACTGAAACCGGCAGAATCGGAGCCCACGAAATGATGATTCTTTTCAAACAGTGTGAAGTGTTCGCACCCGAATCGATAGGCCCGAAGGATGTTCTGATCGGTGGCTCAGAAATCCTGGCGATCGAAGATACGATCACCGAACCGACAGGGGTCGATATCCAGATCATCAATGCTGGCGGGCTCAAGATGATTCCCGGGCTCATCGATGCGCACGTGCATATCGCCGGTGCTGGCGGCGAAGGCGGCCCAGCGACGCGCACCCAAGAAATGCGCCTCGGCCAGATGCTCGACGGCGGCATTACAACGGTCATCGGTTGCCTCGGCACCGATGGTTTGACCCGCTCGGTCGAATCGGTTCTGATGAAAGCCAAAGCGCTACGTCAAGAGGGCGTTTCAGCGTGGATCTATACCGGCGCTTACCAGGTGCCGACGCCAACAATTCTTGGCGACGTCGGCAAGGATGTTGCGATGATCGACGAAGTGATCGGGGTCGGCGAGGTTGCAATCTCCGATCACCGTTCTTCATGTCCATCAGTCGACGAGTTGATCCGCCTTACCGAACACGCACGAGTTGGGGGCATGCTCGGCGGCAAAGCGGGGATCATCAATATCCACATGGGTGACGCCCAAGATCCTTTTCGACCGATCTACGATGCGGTGGCCAAGAGCGAACTCAAATTCAAACAGTTCTTGCCGACCCACTGCAATCGTAACGACTATATCTTTGAGGATGCCAAGACCTACGGCAAAGAAGGTTATGTCGATATCACCGCGAGTTCGTATCCCTATTTTCCCGAATATGAGATCAAACCCTCAAAGGCAATTGTGCAACTTCTCGAAGCCGGCGTTCCGCTCGAGAACATTACAATGACCTCAGACGGTTGCGGTTCGTTACCCGATTTTGACGCCGACGGCAACCTCTGCAAACTCGCCTCAGGCGAGCCCAACTCGATCTTCACGGAGTTGATCGATGCGATTCGTGACGAGGGCATGTTGATCGAGCATGCCATCAAGGTTGTCACCTCGAACGTCGCCGATGCCCTGAAACTCAAATCAAAAGGCCGCATCAAGGAGGGCCTTGACGCTGATCTTGTGCTTCTCAGTCCCGACTTCGAAATCTACCATATGGTCGCGAATGGCGAATTGATGGTGGAAAACGGAATCAAGATCAAGCTGAGCCTCTACGGAGACTGAGCTCAACGATGATGCACGAGCCTTCAGACTATAAGGTCGAGCCCGGGCCGCTCAAACTGCTCGACACCCGAGTCATGCACGGGGCAAATTACTTCAGTGCTGGCCCGGTCGCTATATTCCGCATCGCCCTCGGCGAGTACGATGAAGTCTTCTCAAACGAACTTGATAACTTTGCATCGAGACTTGAACAAACCGTGCCATCCCTTCAGCAGCACACATGTTCAGTCGGAGAACCCGGCGGATTTCTGTTGCGCGTTGCCGAAGGTACATTGCTCGGCCACATCACCGAACACGTCGCGATCGAGTTACAAACCCTTGCCGGAATGGACGTTGCTTACGGAAAGACCCGTCTTACTTCGGACCCAGGCGTCTACAATGTCGTCTTTCGTTTTTTCGACGAAATGGCCGGCATCTATGCCGGGCGGGCAGCCCTCAATCTTGTCAATTCCTTGCTACTCGGCCGCTCATTCGACATCACACCTGTGATCACGCGCTTGCTTGAGATTCGCGAAGAGCGTTTACTCGGCCCAAGCACTCAAGCGCTTGTTGATGAAGCGACTTCACGAGGCATCCCCTTTTTGCGGCTCGACGCCTACAACCTTGTACAACTCGGTACTGGGCGGTATCAACGCCGGATTCGTGCAGCGATTACCTCAGAAACCTCGTCAATCGCTGTCGAAAATGTGGATAACAAAAGACTTACCAATCGCATGCTTGCTGACCAAGGCGTTCCAGTCGCAGAAAGCTTTGGGATCACGACATGCGACGAAGCCGTCAATCTTCAATCCGCCCTTGGTGTCCCTCTCGTCATCAAACCTGTGAAGGGGCATTTCGGCCATGGCATCACGATCGGCGCCATAAAACCCAAAGAGATTCACAAAGCGATGAACTGGGCTCGCTGCAAACCGTGGGGAAAACGCGATGATCCTGTGCTCGTACAGCCCAAAGTCGAGGGTGATACCTACCGCTTTCTTGTTGTCGGTTTTAAGGTCGTTTCGGCGGCCCGTCTCGATCCGGCAAAGCTTGTCGGCGACGGCATACGTACAATCAATGAACTCACGACAGCTCTCAATCAGGATCCACGCCGGGGTTTTGGTGACAAAGATCTCTTGAGTTGCATCCGCCCTGATGTCATCACCGAAAAGATACTCAGCGATCGATCTTTGGCCGCCGATTCCGTATTGCCCAAGGGACAAGAAGTCAAACTTCAGCTCTCAGGAAACCTCCGTCTCGGGGGCTCAGCCGAGGATGTGAGCGACCAGATAGACCCCACGCTCGAGTTTTTCGTTGAACGCGCCGCAAGAATCGTAAACCTCAACGTCGCCGGTATCGACGTCATCACTACTGATATTTCAAAACCCCTGGCCGAAACCGGTGGTGTCATCATCGGTGTTAACGCGACGCCCGACCTGCGCCCTCATCTCAGACCGCTCAGTGGCCTACCTCGAAACGTCGCGAAACCAATCATTGACTTGCTCTTCCCCATCGGTGCTGAGAGCCGCGTGCCTCTGTTCTCAGTCACCGGAACGGTCGGAAAAACCACCACGGTTTCTCTGCTTGCGCACTGCCTCAAATCGGCTGGCGCAACCCCCGGCGTTACAACAACCGAAGGTCTCACCGTCGGCGGCATTCAGTTGATGCGTGGTGATATGACCTATCCGGAGCACGTTGCCCTTGTGCTTCGAGATCCAACAATCGATTCTGCTGTTTTAGAAACCTCACGAGAAGGCATCCTCCGTTGCGGCCTCGGTTACGAAAAAGCCGATGTCGGCATCGTACTCAATATGCACGACGATCACGTCGGCGCCGACGACATCAAACGCCTCGACGATCTTGCATACGCCAAATCGGTCGTTGCCGAACAGGTTTTCGACGATGGCGTTGTGGTGCTCAACGCCGAGAACGACCTCGTCATGGAGATGGCCGATCGTGTTTGGGCCGAGCTGATCCTTTTTTCACGGCGGCGTTCGAATCCGGAGATCAAGGCTCACCTCAAGAAAGGAGGCAAGGCGGTGGTTATTGAGGGCCGTCATCTTGCTTGTTTTGAAGGCCGGAGCCGAAACGACATCATCCATCTCGAAGATATCCCTCTTCTCCATCAGGGTCGTGCATTATGCAACCTTGACGCCGTCCTTGCGACAGTCGGGGCATTATGGGGACGCAGCCATCCGGTCAACGAGATTCGGCGCGGAATTTCGACCTTCACACCGACGCCCGACCATCTTCCAGGCAGACTCAACCTCATCAGAACCGATAAGACCAGGGTACTCGTTGACTACGCCCACAACCGGGCCGGTTTTGACGGCCTCGGCCAATTCCTTGAACACTTCAGTTTGCGAAAGATCGGTGTTTTTGATGCCCCTGGTGATCGAAGCGATGAGGAGATCCGGGATCTCGCCCGCGCTGCAGCCGAATTCTTCGACGAAATCATGATCTACGAGGACCCCGACCGTCGAGGCCGCCGCTCGGGAGAAATTCTCGATTTGCTTCGCGACGCACTGCACGAGGCCGAATTCCCTGACGATGCTGTCGATACCTTCGAAGAAATGGAAGAGGCGTGGAGGCACGGTCTCGAAAGAGGCGACAAACAATGCATCGTGGTCATCCTCACGGAACGCAGCGAAGCAGCGATTCAAGTGGTTCTCGGCGGATAAGAGCAGCAATAACGAAGAGTAGCGTAGCTTTAATGAGAGCACCTCACCCTGGCCGGGCCACAGGGACACATCCGGGAGAAACTCAACACAACGGACGCCACATTCCAGAAGACAACGCAAGGGCGCAAAGACGCAGAGGCGCAAAGTTCGGAATTTTCTTTGTGTCTCTGCGCCTTTGCGTCTTTGCGTCTTTGCGTTTTTTCCCCACTCCGGTCCATCCCGAAGGGATTCCGGTTCCCTCTTTCGGACCCCGAAAACCAAGAAGTTTCTTAGGAGCACCTCACCCTGGCCGGGCCACAGGGACACATCCGGGAGAAACTCAACACAACGGACGCCGCAATCCAGAAAACAACGCAAGGGCGCAAAGACGCAGAGGCGCTTTTTAGGATTTTCTTTGCATCTTTGCGTCTTTGCGTTTTTTTCCTACTCCGGTCCATCCCGAAGGGATTCCGGCTCTCCACTCGAACCTTCAAAAACCAGGAGGTTTCCTAGGAGGTATTTGCCGCTGTGACTAACTTGTGGCGGCGTCGATATTGGCTTTGCGGTGGACCAAAACGAGATTGCGGGCGTAGACGACGAGTCCACAAGTCTGGCCGAGGATGAATACGGGATCTTTGCGTAGGATGGCATAGGTCAATAATGTGCAACCGCCGGCTATCGAAAAGTACCAGAAAGCCAGCGGAATCGTCGACTCACCTCTTTTCTCGGATACCAACCATTGAATTAGAAATCGAACCGAAAACAGTGCTTGACCTCCAAAACCCAATACCAGCACGAAGGTCGGAATCGTTTCGTTCATTTCAATCTCCAATTCGCCGCACGGTCCTGCATCCAGCGCACAGCCAAGGCATCTCGCAATCCGCAAAACGCCCGGTCTAAGGTTCCATACTTACTCGTTCCGCTAAACCTCTCAGCATGGCGCACCTCGACTTGACGCAACGTTCCTCCCTTGAGTTTGAGCAGCGTCGGCAGAAATCGATGCATGCCATCGAAGGGCGCAATACTTCGCAGCATATCGCCTCGAAAAACCTTGAGCGGACACCCGGTATCTCGAATATCTTCTCTCGTCAGGCGATTTCGAACCCAATTCGCGATCGTCGCGGTAATCCGCTTCCACAGGTTGTCGTGACGCTTCACCCGAATCCCGACAATCGCATCAACGCCCAACCGTTCAAGCTCATGTATCAAACTCGGCAGCTCTTCAGGAAAGGTCTGCAGATCAGCATCCATCAGCGCGATAAGTGATGCCTCTGACGCGGCAATACCGGCAGCAAGGGCCATCGATTGGCCGCAGTTTTCGACAAAGTGCAGTGCCCTGACGTGCTGGTCTTCACGCGCACACTCGTCGATGCGCTGCGACGAACCGTCGGTAGATCCATCGTCGACAAGAATCAACTCCCACTCACGCCCCAGGCTTCCCATCGTGTCACGCACACGCGTTACCAACGGGACGATATTGTCGATCTCGTCGAATACCGGAACAACGATCGAAATATCTCGAGCCCTATTCACCAGCACGATGCTTCCCCCAAAACACGAGAATCATAGCTCAGTCTTCCCGATCTTTACGACATTGTGACTCTGTCGCTATTGACCTGGATCATAAAATGGCATAAATTTACCTCAACTCCGGTATCAACCATACCGAAGCCTTTTTGGACCCATAATGATGCTTCGAATTCTTCTCGTTTGCCTCCTCGTTTTCACTAATGTAGGAGGAGATCTACTCGCTCTGGGGTTTGAGAAAACCCCTGCAGCAAACGTTTCCCGAAGGTTTTTCATCATGGGAACGATGTTGACGATCACAGCTGAGGCCCATCAAACATCCGATGCCTTCGCTGCAATCGAAGCCGCAATCCAAGCTTTTGAACGAATCAATCTTCGCCTCTCTACCTGGCAATCCGGTTCTGAATTGAGTCTCTTAAATCGCTCACCAGCTGGCTCTTGGTTCCCGGTCACGAAGGAATTGAGTGAAGATCTGTCAGAGGCAGTGTTCTGGTCGACTGAAACCCATGGTGCCTTTCATCCAGGGCTCGGCTCGCTGATGAAACTCTGGGATCTTCGCGGTACAGGCAGAATCCCCACCGACCGTGAAATATCAATCGCTCTTGGTCACATCAATCTGGACCACCTGCTCCTCGAGAACAACCGCGCACAAAAGCGTATCGCCGAATTCATCATCGAAGAAGGTGGTTTTGCCAAAGGGCGAGCTCTTCGCGAAGGAGCAAAAGCAGCCCTCTGCGCCGGCGCGAAATGCATCAGATTCGATTTCGGGGGTCAAATCTACTCCGCTGGCGCCTGCGCACCAACCTCGATCAGCCTCGCGGATCCGCTCGATCGGGTTCGAAGGATCGCCGACATCAATCTTGATGACTCGCATGCGTACAAATCGTCAGCGACCTCAGGACTCTCAGTACGTCACTTCACCGTCGGATCTCGATCATTCGGTCACGTCCTCAATCCCCATACTGGAAGTCCACTCGTTACATCGATGTCGGTAACGGTACTTGGCGATGATCCTGTCGCAACCGACTGCCTCTCGACAGCTTTCCTCGTAATGGGGCCTGAGCAATCGTTCAAATGGCTCAAATCCCGCCAAAATTTTTCGGCAATCTTTGCCATCGTCGCTGATGACAAACTCACATTGAGGGCGTCAGCAAATCTCGTTTCTTTAATCGCACCATATGATCCAACAATCCTCATCGATAGCCGATGAAAAAGGGAGATCTTCGAATGTTCCGCTTGCTATTGCGACTAGGTATGAGTCTTCTTCTTTTATTAATCACCTTCCCAGCATTCGCTGACGATAAAACAGACGCTTCGCGGATCACCGAACTTGAGCGCAGCGTCGCACAACTGGAAGCGGCTATCGATAGCCTGCGATCCTCCGTACCCCAAGACCGACTTTCAGAAATCGAGCGCCAAATCGGCTTGTTAGCTGCCGAACTCGAGGATCTCAAGATCAACGAAGAACCTGTCGCCTCGGCGATCGAGGTTTCCGGTTTCGGCCCGGCGGCAGGAAAGGTCTACGCCAAAGACCAAGGGCTATCGATCGGCGGTTATGGCGAATGGCTCTACGAGAACTTCGACTCTGAGCGCGAAGATGGCACGAGTTCCGGCAAAGACGACAAGTTCGATGCCTTACGGGGTGTGCTCTATTTCGGCTACAAATTCAACGACCAATGGCTGCTCAACTCCGAAATCGAATACGAGCATGCATCAACAGGAAAATCGGGCGAAGTCTCTCTCGAGTTTGCCTACCTCGATTTTCTTTATCGAAAAGAGATCGGTTTTCGCGCCGGTTTATTGCTCGTTCCTATGGGCTTCATCAACGAATTACATGAGCCTACAACCTTCTTATCCGCCAAACGCCCAGAAAGCGAACGTGTCATCATTCCGACCACCTGGCGTGAGAATGGCTTGGGTATTTTCGGATCAGTAGGTGGATTCGACTATCGCACCTACATCGTAACGAGTCTTCGCGCCGACCACTTCTCCGCATCTGGTCTCCGCGGGGGACGGCAGAGCGGCTCAAAATCCTTAGCCGAAGACTTTTCCATCGTCGCGCGAATTGACTACGTCGCTACTCCGGGATTGTTGGCCGGGATGTCTGTCTATACTGGAGATTCGACCCAAAATCTTGACTCCGAAGGCCTGAAAGTCGGCACAACAATTGTTGAAGCTCACGCCGATTGGAAGATTTCCGGATTTCAGTTCAGGGGGCTCTATTCCTACGCGACGATTGATGATGTCGCCGAGCTGAACGAAGCTCTCGGGTATGTTGGCGACGATTCAGTTGGTGAAAGCCTTGAGGGGTATTACCTCGAAGCGGGCTACGACATTCTCTCCCGCGGGACAAGCAGACAATCCGTCATCCCGTTCATGCGCTGGGAAAGGATGAATACCCAGGACTCGGTTCCTGATGGATACGATGCGAATCCCGCCAACGATCGCAAAATCTTCACGCTCGGCCTCGCATACAAACCAATCGAACAACTCGTTATCAAGGCCGATTACCAAATGAACAAAAATGCAGCCGAAAGCGGCGTGGATCAGATCAATGTTGCAATCGGTTATATCTTTTAGCGCCATTTTGCTCGCGTTGACTCAATTCGTTGGTTCAACAACGCTGATCACCGTTGACGAAGCTATTGAGGCTGCATTTCCCGGTGCAAAGATCGAACGGGAAACTGTCTTCCTTTCCGAGCTTCAACTCGAGGAGGTCGTTAGCCTCAGCCATGTTGATGGTCAAGGCGCCGTCGTGACTCGTTACCGTGCGACGGCTGACGGCGAAGCAGCAGGAACCGCATACGTCGATACGCATCGTGTGCGTACTCTTCCTGAGACAATTTTGATCGTCGTCGATCCCGACGGGGTCGTGATTCGCGTCGAAGTCATTGTATTTCGAGAACCAATGGACTATCTGCCACCGGAACCCTGGTTTGCCCAAATAGAGGGAAAGAATCTGAGCGATGATTTGCAGCTCAAACGCTCGATTCGCCCGATCACCGGCGCAACCCTCAGCGCCAGGGCGACAACCGATGCTGTGAGAAGAATGCTTGCAGTGCACTCAGTGCTTCAATGATTGAAAAAATGGATCTCTGGCTGATACGCGTAGCTACGGTTCTGGCTGCTGGATCAGGTCTCGTCTACGCAGCAATGATCTATCTTCTTGAACCTACAGATGAGTGGTCGGTCGTCAATCATCCATGGCAACCTCATGTGCAACACCTGCACATCCTCGTCGTTCCACTGCTCGTCTTCGCTGTCGCCGTCGTATGGAGATCCCACGCCCTCAATAAGCAAAAAGGCAAGCGGAATTCGGGACGATTCAGCGGTTGGGGACTGATGCTGGTCTTCTGGCCAATGGTCGCTTCTGGTTTCCTTCTTCAGGTCTCTATCAGTGAATCGTGGCGGAGTTTCTGGGCCCTCAGCCATCTCATTTGTTCCCTTCTCTGGCTTGCAGCGGCAGCAGGTCACGTTGTTGTATCTATCGTAAAACGGCGCGCCGCTGCTAACCTTCCCACCCGGGTACCGATAGTAGGGTCGTATCGAAGCCACGCTGCGGGCCGAACAAAAGAACCTGCCGCTCGCGATTCTTAACCCGCATTTCTCGCCAACTTCCTGCTGCGGCCGACGATGAACTATGCCCAGTGGTGTTTTCTCGTATCGGGATGCTCGACGGACTGTCGAGTACGACTCCGCGTCCCTCCAGTCAAAAACCCCACTGGACAAAGCACCTCGCCGTCCTCGCTACGAAAGTTGGTGAGAAGTGCGGGTTGAAACCTGCAACCCGCCCCTGCCCGTTCCTTGTGACTTCCTCTTCGCGTCCTTGCGCCTTTGCGTCTTTGCGTTGACTTCCCTTCCCCATCCCTTCCTCTTTGCGTCCTTGCGCCTTTGCGTCTTTGCGTTGTCTTCCCTTCCCTCCCCTTCCATTCCCACATTGTCCACCCTTCACCTTCGACCTGAAACACAGGATGCGTTATCCTGCGCATCGAGGGGGATGCATAATGGCCTTAAAGATGCAGATCAATCGCAATATTGCCGAAATGGAATACGCTGTACGCGGACCTATTCCGCTTCGCGCCGCCGAGTTACAGAAGCAGGGAAGAACAACAATACCCTGCAATATCGGCAACCCTCAGGCCCTTGGCCAACGACCGATCTCTTACTACCGAACCATTTTGAGCCTTGTCGAAGACCCATCGCGCATCAGGCGTGAGCGTCAGATCGCCGAGTCAGGAACGGTCGTGCCAATCGATCCCCACATTCTTGACATCGCCGAGACTATCGTAGGTCTTACAAGTACCGGTACAGGCGGATATACCGAGAGCGCTGGTTTTGCATTCATCCGCCAGGCGATTGCCCGTTTCATCAACCAACGTGATGATGTCGCTGAATCTGCAGCCAACGCCGCCGATCCAGACCACATCTTTCTGACAAACGGAGCGAGCGTTGCGGCCAAACACATCCTCGAGATGATGATCAGCAGCCCTACGGACGGCATCATGATTCCGATCCCCCAGTACCCGCTGTACTCAGCAACCGTTCGTAAATTGGGCGGTGTACAAATCAACTATTATCCTGATGAAGAAGGCGGCTGGCGTCTCGACAAGGCGATGATCGAGGCGCCGCTAAAAAAGGCCCAAGCCGACGGTGTCACCGTCAAGGCCATTGTTGTCATCAACCCCGGCAACCCCACCGGCGCAATCCTCGACGAAAAAAGCGTTCGCGATGTCATCGAAGTCGCCCAAGAGTACGATCTCGCAATCATCGCTGACGAGGTCTACCAGGAAAACCACTATGGCCAACCATGGGTCTCGTTTGCTCAAGTACTGGGTACCAATGATGTTTCGCTTTTTAGCCTGCACTCTGTATCAAAAGGATTTACTGGCGAGTGCGGCCACCGCGGCGGTTATCTCGAAGTTCGAAATCCGCCCTCGATCGGTTCAGGTACTTTGAGTTTCATCGATGTTCTCATCAAACAGGCTTCCGTCGCCTTGTGCTCAAATACCGTCGGCCAACTGCTGACCTACCTCATGGTCCGTCCCCCGGATTCCGGCACGGGCGCGTTTGCAGTTTTCGACAAAGAACGCCAAGCGGTGCTCGATGATCTCCATGAAAAAGCAACGATTATCCAATCAAGCTTCGCATCGATGAACGGCGTCGAGGTCTTCGGCCGTATCGGTGCGATGTACCTCTTCCCTCGCCTCTCAGTCTTGCCTGCCGGCAAAACCGACTTCGACTACTGTATGGCTCTGCTCGAGCAGACCGGTCTCTGCACAGTCAACGGTTCAGGTTTCGGCCAGGCGCCAGGCACCAACCATTTGCGTATTGCCTTTTTGCCTCCTAAGGAAATGCTCGAAGAAGTACTACCGCAATGGATTGACTTTCACAATCGATACGTTGGCTAAGCTGACTTGAGCCTCGAGATAGAAGCGCTTTTTCCATTTTTTGATTTGAGTTAGAATAACCGCTGAATTGGAGAAATATATGTCGATCGTTTGTGTAACAGGCGGTGCCGGGTTCATTGGTTCACATATCGCCGATGCGCTCGTCGAGCGAGGCGACACGGTTTTTGTCCTCGACGATCTTTCGAGTGGCATCAAAGAAAATGTACCCACAGGGGCACATCTTGAGGTGCTCGATATTCGATCGCAAGAAGCCCGTCCACCTCGAGTCAGCGATGT
>PJEL010003419.1_pt1 | contig 13598 bp, 15 predicted proteins | sample 1853271 | NCBI WGS metagenome assembly PJEL01 (sample SAMN08108733, study PRJNA415343) | Invertebrate metagenome, whole genome shotgun sequencing project. | host: Globobulimina | place: Sweden: Gullmar Fjord | collected 2015-08 | reverse complement strand
AAGAAGCTTGATGAATTAAAACGGGACGTGGAAGTTGAGAAGGCCATAACTCACCATGAAGATGTTATGAGCAATATTCTTGGACGGCCTTGTAGGGTAATGGCTGCAGGTGAAGAAGCAGAAAAGAGAAAAGTGGCTGCTGCAATCTATGCAAAAGATTGTAAGAATACACCCATAAAAGATATGGAGTTGAGATCTCAAGAGATCTTGAATGACCTCCGTAGAATGCCTTCAGAAGAATATGAGAAATTAAAAGTACAATTTCTTGATGAAGATAAAGAACTTTCAAAACTTGAGTGGTGGGATATAAAGTTACGTCACGCTGAAATTGAAAGAGAAGAGGAAGAATTGGCTGCTGCAATATGGAACAGAGATTTTGTGAACTTTCCAGCAGATGAGATGGAGCCTAGAATTGCAGTCATCCTGGATGGTCTTCGCAGTATGACTCCGGATCAGTATCAAAGAATGAAGAATGTTTATCTGAGAGAATCGGAACTAACGGAGCCTGAGATTTCTGTGCTGGCAACAAGGATATGTGAGTGCGATGGCTCTGTCAATTATGAAGCTGCAGTTGAACGTGTGGGAAAAATGGACCGCAGAAAGTACAACAGCAATATGGATTTTTATACAGGCATAAACAAAGCCACGCTGTCCGATCCAAAACACAAACCACTCACAGCCGGAGAAATTTATGAACTCGCAGACTTGCTGCATGAGTTTGATCCAGAACGAGAATACAAAGATATCTGGGAAAATGTTGCAAAGATGAGCCGTGAAGAATATGATAAGAACGTGGAATGGTATATTGGCGAGAAGAAAGATAATGGTGAATTCAATGGCTTGCAAGTACATGTAGATAAACTTGGTCCTGATTTAAATAAGATACAAGCTGATCAAATGCTTTCAAAAGATATGGGATATGTGCATAGCAAAATGGCATCAGCAGAGTTAAGACACACTCCACGATTTCCTCAACCAGATCTAAAGCAGATGGAAGCAATGGCTGTGATGGGTGGAGGAAGTGTTTCGAGAGAAAGAAGAATTGGTGAGAATAGCGTTGCAAGAAAGTGCCCTGCAAATGAGATCTCAGTGAATGGTGGAGACACAGTAAGAATTCACACCAGAGTGTCAGTAAACTCCGGAGATGTGGCAGCTCGAATGCGCAGAGACATTGAGAAATCTATCGAAGGCCATGAGGCTTGTGTAAAAGAATTGAAAGAACAGCTTAAATATATAAAATAGAGAGAGATGATATGGATACAGATGTAATGGGTAAGAACAGAGGAACAGGACTATTGCCAGGTGATGCAATAGAGATACTTGAAGGCAGAATTTGGTGGCGAACATTTGTGCACGAAGTGGTGGGTGAAACCTTGTGTTATGTAGATACAAAAACAGCAGTGAACTACCTGAAGGGGAAAACTTTCGCAGTAAAAGAAATGCCATTGACCAGTGTAAGATGGAAAATGGATCGAGCAATAAAAACAGTACATGAAGTTAAAAATTAAAAGAGAGAGGAGATTTATTATGAGCAAGGATTTATTACAGCATCAAATTGAAACAGCAAAAAGTATTATTCAGCAGAAAGGAGGTTGTGCAGGTCTTGATTGCCATAATTGTCCGGCAAGAGGAGCAGCTTTTAAATGTGATCCAGATCCCACATCAGTAAATCCTGAAATGGAAAAATTTGCAGAGGAGTGGCTTGAAAAAAATGAGAATTTGGAAGCACAGCTCAATACTCCTGAAGAAGCAGAAAACAAAGAAAAGAAAATCAATGTAGCGTTAAAAATCATAGAACAGGACGGCATTTGTTCAGGAGTATCTTGTTTCGATTGCCCAGCATACATAAAAGAAAGATGCTCAGAACTTGATTTTGATAAAGCAGATAATGGGATCGTGGATTTTATGAAATCGTGGCTGAAATTGAACGCTCCAGAATTAGACATAAAGAATAAAATTCCAGAAGGTGATTGTGTGGGAATTGAAAGACCTGAAATGATGTCACCTGAGCATCGGTCGTTATGTATAAAAAATGCAGAAAGAATCATAGAGCAGAAAGGTATTTGCACAGGAGTAAATTGTCTCGACTGTCCTGCAATGCGTGACAGTGTATCTAAAGGCTGTGTTTCTGCTACGGTACCTAGTGCAGTCGATGCATCCCTGGTTAAAAGTATGGAGAATTGGTTATCTGAGCAAGATCAAGTTGGTACCCAACCTATCGAGGAAGCTCCTGAAGCCAAAGCAGAAGAGTTTGCTCATGTGGATGATCTAATTGAGCCTCCATCACTGTTTGCTCGGACTTGGGCGAGTTTGAAGTGGCTATTCACTAAGGCCGGACCAGATCCAGTATGCCAGGAAGTGTATTTCTTCGAGAGTGAGGAAATAAAGATACTCTATGTCCTTCTTGATGTCCACTCCAATGCGCCTACCCTGGTCAATAAGTATAGGCTCTGGGATTATGTTGAGATGGTTTCACAGTTCGATCTTGCCAGAGAAAGGATTCTTGGACTGAATCTGGATAATATCCGAGCTCCATATGCACATGTAAAGGAGAGAGAATAACATGGACAAGCAAGAACGACTCGTGGGTTTTCTTGAAGAGCTTAAAGCTCTTCAAGAGAAGTACGCAGTAGAAATGGAAATAGCCAACACTTTAGAGGACGGATCTTTTGATGTTGATATAAATATATATGATATGGCCTTTGGTGAGATGAGATGTTCAGACTACTTTAAATTATCTGAATTCACTTGGTCCCTGACATTGGATCACAATACACTCCAGGAGGTCATAGAGAGAGTTAAAGATGAGTGAAGGACCAAAGCGCACCAAAAGGAAAGATCCGGAAGTATCCGAAAAGAAATCTCCGCTTAAGACTCGTAAGAGAAAGCGGAGAAAGGTAGTTGCAGAACCCACCGAAGCTCCTTTGGTTGTCAAAGAGGATGGCTCTCCAAGAACAGTAAAGATGGATGGCACTCCAGATCAAAGAGGTGGTACCAGACCAGGTGCAGGAAGAAAGCCTAGACATCAGAGACTGACTAATTATGATGCTGCCATGAATATACTCGATGATTCTATTGTGGATGCCTTGGGAGTCCTTGTGAACGGTCTGACAGATGATGACAAGTACTATCGGAAAGCTTGTGCAGAATTGTTGTTGAAAAAATCGATTGCAGATAAGAAACAAAACGAACTTACAGGCCCAGGTGGTGGAGCAATACAGATAGCCCCTGAAGACCTTGAGGCAGCAGTACTACAAATAGATCACATGATTAATGACAGAATACAGGATGCAGAATTTACTACTACTGATGAGGAATAAATAATATGGCTGAGTATATAGAAAAGAAATATCACATACCAAAAGAAATAGAAGTAAATGGAATGAGTATTGAAATAATTATGGAAGAAGAGTTGCTTAGAAGAAAGGATTCAAGTGGTCAGTTCGATCCTATGAAAATGAAGATATACATTGATCCGGCTTTATGTCCTGCACAGCAAAAGGTAACACTGGTCCATGAAGTGATTGAGGCGATCAACCATCTTTACGATATGGATTTGGAACATCATAAGATATGTTTGCTGGAAGCTGCTTTATTCGGATTAGGATTTTTACAGGGGTAAGCAGTGAAATATACCAAGGACGAATTGAGAAAAGGAATAGCCAGTTGTGCTCTGCTTAACGACCATTACATGGAACGCATAGAGCTCACTGTAACACAAAAACAGGTCTGTGCTGCATATGTTAAGAGAATGAGCCAAAAGTCATTCTTTTTCTTTGCCAAACATGTACTTGAGTTTGATCTCCTCACCGAACAGACTCACAAGGTATGGGCAGACAACCTCCAGGAATCTTTTGCAGCAAGAATACAGAGAATGATGAGACTGAAGCCTCGTGCTACTTATAAGTGCCTAAAAAAGAATACTGCACTTATAAAGTATGGCATAGATGATGATTATAATGTTAAACCAGCAGAGTTAATTAACCAAAAAGATTTCTTTGATGAGGGAATTAAAGTCACTTTAAAAAGTGGAAGATCTTTTACATGCACTAAGGACCATCCATTGAAAACAATAACAGGCTGGAGTCCTCCTGAAATAGGACTAAGGGTGGCTGTGCAAAAAACCCTTCCCTCACCTTATGTATGTAAAAACTCGGAAGACGAGTATGCATTAGGGGCTTTGTTGGGCGATGGTTGTTTAAGAAGTAACCCTCCTAGAATGAGTAATCCAGATCCCGAAGTGAGAAAGAGGATTGAGGACGCTGGTTTTAAAGTGGGATATGAGAATGGGATTGAATACAGTCTTGTGGGAATTCCTAAATGGATAAGAGATCTGGGATTGTATGGCACAAGTAGTCATACTAAGTTTATCCCTAAAGAATATGAAGGATCTCCACATCTTTTGAGAGGGTTGTTTGATACTGATGGACATGCTTCAAGTAAAGGTGCTTGTATTGTTTATACCTCTGTCTCTGATCAATTAGTCGATGATGTTGTTAGGAATTTACATTACTTTGGAATAGTGGCCCGTAAAAAGCATTATAGATATCCAAAGAGTGAAGTGAGTCCTGCAATAGATGCTTATCAAGTCACAATCATCACTAATGATGTACCTTTGTTTTATAAGTATATTGGATTTGGGATTGCTAGGAAGCAAAAACGTCTTGAAGAAATGATCGATTTGATTGAAACAGGAAAGCATGGAGTGCATTCTAACATAGATACTATTCCAAAAGAGTGGAAGGATGTTGTTGAATGGGAACGGAATGAAAAAAGGGATTTGAGAAATGCTGGTATCAGGATTGATAATCATTATGGCACTCTTAGAAAAAAGATAAGAGAGGTTGGTGATTTCTTAAATCGGCCTGAAATAAATGCAATTGCTGATCCAGATATCTTTTGGGATGAGGTTCTTACTGTAGAAGAAGTAGGTCAGGTGGAATTTTCAGCAATTGGATCAGACATTGAAAACTACATGACTCCTGATGGGGTTATTCATCACAACACAACATTGTACGGTGTGGGTTTTATTTTATGGCTGTGGGCCTGTGTCTCCAAAGAAATTAGAATATTTTACACCTCTGCGAATGCTTTGCTGCTCGAAGAGGTCTCTGATAAGGTCAGCCAGGTACTTGATCCGGAACAAGAAAGTATATTTCAGACTGTGTTTGGTATCAGAAGAGACACAGAGGGAAAGAATGCCCCAAAGAATACCGGAGATGTATTTAATATAATTGGCAGATCAGGAAAGGGATTCTCCTTGATTCTGAGGACTGCAGGAGGTGGTACAGCAGGGCTACACCCCAATGTAATCATTGTTGATGACCCCATGGATAAAGCAGATAGAGAATCTAAAGCTATTCGTAAGAAAAAAGAGAACTGGTTTGACTCACTCACTCCTTTGATTGTTCCATACCGCCCAAAAGATGGCTCACCTCCTATCGAATTCTTACTCTTCATTGCAACCAGGTGGCACCAGAGTGACCTAGTATCGTACATAAAAAAGATGGATGAAGAAGAACAGGATTGGGATATTGAATCCGAATCTATATATACGAAAGATGGTTACACCAATTACCCTGAATTTATTTCAGATGAGAAGATCCGAAAAATAAAAGCAGCCATTAATATGGTTTTCTTTGCTTGCCAGTATATGAATGATCCTCTTCCTGAAGGTATGCGTATTTTCAGTGAGTCATGCCTCTCATTCGTTTCTATGAGAGATTTGGATATGACCAAAGGGCAGAAAGCCTGTTTCTTTGATCCATCGCAAGGTAAAGAGAATTCTGACTGGCCCGCAGTGATCTGGACGCACTTTGTTCCAGGAGAACTTACCGTCATCGATGCACTTGATGAGAAGATTGAGCTGGCTAAGTTGATTCCTCACATTGCAAAGAGAAATAAATTGTATGGTGTGAAGAAGATGACCTTTGAAAATAATGGATCTTCATTAGTTGGAGAGGCATTGAGGGATGCCCATAAAGCTATTGATTACCCTGTTCAAATTATTGAAATTAATCACTCAGGAAATAAGTTAGAGCGGATAACGTTCATGCAGCCCGACCTTTATTCGGGTTTTTGTAGATTCATGGAGGATTGGAGTAACAGGTATCCGGAGATGATGGACCAGTTACTTTTCTTTCCTAACCATGAATATGTGGATTTCCCTGACGTAATTGAGATGGCAGTGGACCATTATCGTAAAAATGTGTTCCAATTTCATCGATATGAGTCTCTTTCATAAAAAGTACTTGAAAAATAACAGTACCATTATTATATTCTCTTATATTAGTTTCATATTTCACTTGCTCTCTCTTTTTGGTTTTTCGTTAGTCCTTCGGGGCTTAGTCCTACGATAATGGACACAACGTCTCATTCGTAGTGCACACGATAACTGCAGAAGCGGAGGCTCCGGCCTCTGCTTTCTTAAATATAAAAGGAGTTTTATGAAAGCGATGAAAGCGATAAAAGGGTATGAAGGACTCTATTCAATCAGTGAAGATGGGGAAATCAGAAGTGAGGACAGAGTTGTTTCTCATAAAGGATATGGGAAAATGAAACGGAAGGGGGCTTTAAAAAAGATATTTTCAAATGCAGATGGATATCATACAGTGACTCTCAGCAAAAATAACAAGGCTAAGACATATACAGTGCATAGATTAGTGGCACTTGCTTATGTTGCAAATTCTGAAAATGCTTCTGAGATAAATCACAAAGATGGAGATAAGACCAACAATAGAGCTTCAAATCTTGAATGGTGTTCTCGAAGTGAAAATAATCAACATGCTTATGATATAGGACTGAATACCCCTAAAAAGGGTAGTTTAAATGGAAATTCCAAACTGAAAGAAAAAGAAGTGCTTTGGATTAAGAGACTCAAAGACAAATTATCGAAAGAAATTCTTTCTGAGATGTTTGGAGTGAGTACAAGAGCAATTGAAAACATTCATTATGAGCAATCATGGAGGCACCTATGGATTTAACACAAAACGTTAAATCAATCGTCATCACATACGAGAGTGAAGAATGCGTCAGACTTTCTGGTGAAGAAGCTAATAAATTTCGAGATGTGCTGAGACGGATGGACACTGTATATTCTACAACAGTCTTAGTGGCAGATGGGAATGAGCTCATTGACTTTTATACTCATTTTAATTATGAAGTTATCAGAAAAAAAGCAAGCTTTGAGGAATAAATGGCAACTGCAAAAGAAAAATCGAATACTATCATCTTTGAAAGACGGCATCCCATACTAGAAGACAAAAACGACATTTGGCAACTTATATACGACTCCTACAGGGGAGGGACTTTTTATACTAAAAAAAATTACCTCTTTAAGAACTCAAAAGAAATGGGAAAATCTTTCAATGCAAGAAAACTAAGAGCTGTCTACTTTAACCAGGTACAACCTTTGGCAGATCTATTGTCGGGTTTTTTATTTATTAAGCCTCCTGCCAGGAAAAATATAAAACATAATAAAGAGCTCATAGAAAATGCTACCAAGAAAAAAGGTAAGCTTAATCAGTTTATGAAAACAGTGGCAACGTACTCTGTTCTTTTTACGTGTGGAGTATTAGTTGATGCTCCTATTTTTGATGCAGAAGAAGTAAAAACAGAGAGAGACAGAAAGGATAAGGGAATAGATCCTTATTGTATTTTATACATGCCTTTTCAAATCCGTGACTTTCATATTGCAGAAGATGGGAAATTAGATTGGTTGATCCTTGATAATTCCTATTATGACAATTCAGACTATATGACAAATGGAGTTCAAAAAACAGTATATCGATTATGGACTCGTGAATTTTATCAAGATTATGAGTTAGATGACACACAAAAAACTTCTGAATCTGTTATTGTAGGTGAGGAGATTCCTTATAAATTGGGTGAGATTCCTTTTATGTTTGTGAACTGGAAGGATGATGACAGTGATTTTATTGAAGAATCAGTTTTTGAAGATCCTGCACTTATCAGTAGATTGATATACAATAAGATATCAGAGATGGACGAGATGCTTTCATCAGGATCATTCAAGGTATTAATGTACCCTTCAGAGGACGGGACACTTCCTAATTCGTTGGTAATGGGTGGAATTGGTTCTTTATCAGCCATACCATACCCTATATCTGCATCTAAAGCTCCTAACTTTGATGGAGCTAAGTTAGATGAGATCACTCCTTATCTTAAAGCTTTAGAATTTTATGTGTCGGCAATATTAAAAAAGATTGGTCTTGATACGGATGAGACCAAAGATTATGTGAAATCAGGTTTGGCAAAAAAGATTGATTTTCAGAAGATTAGAACTCTTTTAGAATCTGGATCACAGGCTATGAGCAATCTGGAAACATGGATCTTTCGTACAGCAGCTAAGTGGATAGACAAAGAGAGCGAGGCAGAGATACACTATTACACTTATTATGCTGAAGAAGATATACAAGTGAAAGTAGATTTACTTAATGATTTATTAGTCTTACCTTTCAAAAAGTTGCGAAAGGCAGTCTCAATTCTATTGGCGAAAGAGCTGTTAACCGGAGAAATTCCACAGGAGTCTTTGGATGCTATTTACGAAGAGATAGAATTGGAAAGTGACAAGGCTTTTGCAACTAATCAGAAAAGGGAATATGTGGATGTCAAATACACAGTTGATGGAGCTGTTGACAGCTCTGGAGATAGTGGAACTGATGGCACAAAAACAACGGACGAAGGAGAGAAGTGATATGATGTTAAGAAAGAGAGCTGATTTATGTTATTTTGACTTACAACTATTTGCAATGGAAGGTGATGATGGTTCCGGCGCAGGTGGAGCTGGTGGTGCAGGTGGCGGAGGTAATGACAATCCATTTGCTGGATTCTCAGGCACCATGGTAGAAAAGAAAGATCCCGTTAGTGGGCAGATGATTAAGATTCCAGTAGAGATGGAATCTTATATGGGCCATATGATCAGCACAACAAGAACAGACACAGAATCTAAGTATAAACCTCTTGTAGAAAAATTAGAAAGCGACACAGCTGAATTAGGTGATATTCGATCAGAAGTAAAAGCTCTCAGAGAAGCAAATATGACTGCAGAAGAAGTGGCACAGGAAAATGCTCGATTAAAAATAATTGAACATGAAACTAATGCCAGGACTGCTACAGAAAAAGCTGTAGCATGGGAAGGGCGTTTCAAAGAAGCGACAATAGCTAATGACATATTTGCATCATTTGGAGATACAAAGCTGTGTAACTCAAAACAAACTGCCATTTTATTCCAAACCGAGGGTAATGCTGAGGTCAAAGAAATTGTGGATGATAATGGAAAGCCGACTAACAAGTTTCAAACTGTTGTGTCATTGCTTCTTACAAATGAAACAACAGGCAATTTAGAAAGAGTTGAAGGAACTCCTGAAAATCTGTTTAAGAGATGGATAGAAGAAGATAAAAACCTTCATCTCCAGTATACTTCAATGGGCTCTGGAGGAGGTTCTGGCAGCAATTTCAGTAAGACTACCAGAGATTCAGAAGAGCTCATGAAATTACCTGCCAAAGAGAGACTAAGGCGAGCAAGAGAAATGGAAATGAGTAAACAATAATTATTATTTAATGGAGGCGTATTGTGGGACTAACATTAGTCGAAGCAGCCAAACTTTACAGTGGCGATCCTTTGAGATCAGCTATTATTGAACTGTATGCAGAAAGTTCAGACATTCTTAGAGTACTGCCATTTGAAACAATTAATGGATCAGCTCTAAGGTATAATCAGGAAAAAACACTTCCTGGTATCGGTTTTAGAGGTATCAATGAAGGGTACACCGAAAGTACAGGTGTTATTAATCCAGTTACCGAACCTTTGGTAATTGCAGGTGGAGACCTTGATGTTGATAAGTTTCTTATTGACACAATGGGCCCTGGTCAGAGATCTATTCATGAAACCATGAAGATGAAAGCATTGGCCCTTGCATGGACAAAAACATTTATCAAAGGTGATCAGTCAAGTGATCCTAAAGAATTTGATGGACTACAGACTCGTATTGTAGGCAGTCAGCTTATTACTGCAGGAAGTACTTCCGGTGGTGATCCTCTTTCTCTTACAAAGATGGATGAAGCTATTGATGCTTGTGAGAATCCAACACACATCCTTATGTCAAAAGCAATGAGACGTAAATTCTCTGCTGCTGCAAGAACAGCAACAATTGCTGGTGATCTTCAGTGGGAGAAGGATGATTTTGGACGCCAGGTGGCGATCTATAATGACTTGCCTATTGTAATTGTAGATGAAGACAACACTGGAGCACAGATACTTGGTTTTAACGAAGTATGTAGTGGCGGTGGATCAACTGGAACAAGTATTTATATTGTTTCTCTTGGCGATGGCATGTTACAAGGAATTCAGAATAGTGATCCTGAAGCAAGAGATCTTGGTGAGTTAGAAACCAAATCTGCTTATAGAACAAGAGTAGAATGGTTTAACGGCATTGCTGTATTCCATCCTAAAGCAGCAGTTAGAGTTTACAGTATTTCTAACGCAGCTATAACAGCATAATAGGGAGGATATTATGGGCTCATATGTAAGAAAACAATCTTATGTTTTAGATACTCTGCTTCAGTTAAAAGATGCTGGAGCATTAACAGCTAACACTGATCCAACTCAGGTTGCAGGAGCAGATGCAATAATTAATGTAGGCGAAGGTCGAATGGCAGGAACTCTGCTATTAGATTCTACAGTAGCCAAAGTTTCAGCAGGTGATGAGAAGTACACATTAACTCCTGTGTATTCAAGTTCTGCTACTTTTGCATCTGATATAGTAGAAGGTCCTGCAATGATTCTTGGAGATGCTACTGTTCTTGGTGGCGACATTGATCTTGCAGTAGGTAGATTTGAAATTCCTATCAGTAATGTTTTTAATGGGCTTGCTTACAAGTACATGAAATTGAAACTTACTGTTGCAGGAACTTCACCAAGTATTAATTTTATTGCACATGTTGCAAAGCAAAACAGTAACTAATTCTAAAGGGCAGTTAATTCTGCCCTTTATTAAATAAAAAGGGAGAGAACACCATGGCTTATATAGTATACGATAAAGACGGAAAGAAAACACATTTCAATCATAAAATAGATGTTAAGGAAGCTATCATATCTAAGAATTATTTCTTAGAAGATCCAACAGGGAAAGAGACAAATAATGCTCCTCCCATTGTTACCATTGAGGAAAAAGGACCAGACATCACTGATGCAACTGTTGAACAGGACAAAGGAAAAACTTCAGAAGAGATCCAGGCTAAGAAAGATGCTGAAGAAAAAGCAGCAAAAGAAAAAGCGGATGCAGCAGCCGAAGAAATAAAGAAAGCTGAAGAAAATGACATCCTCCAAGAAGGTGATGATCTTGATGATTCTGAAGACGAAGATGAAGAATATGATGAAGAAGATGAAGACGAAGATGACGATGATGAAGATGACGAAGTAGAAAAGAAAGTAGTAAAAAAGAAAGCAGTGAGAAGAAAAAGAAAGTAAATTTAATTTAAGAGGTAAGTATTATGTTGTCAGGATTAGATGTAGTTGCAATAAATAATTTGGGACCGGAATGTAAAGAGGCTGATTTGGGAACTGAAATTATCAGCACACAAAAACGTGTGGGTATGGAAAGCGATGTGATATCACCCATCTTGGGTTTTGAGTATGACATAGTGGCAGATGCTTCTGCTGGAGTGACCATACTCGCCTCTGCCCCTTTTGCATTAAAAGTTGTTGATGTCATTGTGGAATCCCGAGCTACTTCTGCAAGTGGTACCGTGAAGCTGACCAATGGCACCAATGACATTACAAATGCAATTGTTTGTGCAGTAGATAAAACTGTAGGAAGAGCTGGAACTATCGATGATGCTTATTCTACAATAGCCCAAGGAGGCGTTTTAGCTATTGCAGTTAACAGCAGTACTGATAGAGGACTTGTCACTGTTAAATTAAAAAGGATTTAAAGGCGTATCAAATGGAAAAACTCAAAGCATCACTATCGGCTGAAAACACTTATAGCGATACAGTTATTATTCGTGCAGGTACTTTCAATTTTTCTGTGCAGGGAGTCTTTTCAGCCAGTGTGACTGTGCAGAGAACCTTTGATAATGGAGCTACTTGGTATGATTGCGAAACCTTTACGGAACCTGGTGAATGGGTGGGACATGAAGGTGAGGGATCTATTTATCGAGTAGGTATAAAAACAGGGGGATACACATCTGGAACAGCTAATGTAAGAATGGCTAACTAGATGAGGAACCTAATCACATCGTGTACGGGGGCAAAAAACCTTCGTACATTGTGTTTTTACAAAAATCAAAGAAGATGCTCTTTGGTTTTTGTAACTGACACAATATTTATTTGAAGAAGCAGTTAAACATATAAAAAAGGAAAAGTCCATAAAATAATAATGGCAGGTTATCATGGGAAATATATTCTCATCAATTTTTGCAAAAGTAGGGACAGGGGGTCAGATTGGATGGAACGGTGCTGTAGATGTTTGGGCCGATCTCCCATTAGCAACCTCACATCTCAATGAATTTTGGCTTGTAAAGAAGGGTTCAGGAGGAATGCTTGCCTGGATTCCAGGCACTTCCATATATGACTTTCCAGCAGGAACATATAGTCCAAATGCTTCAAATGTATGGGAGCATGTTCCGATTAAAGTAGCTGTTTCCGGTGACACTTTAAGTCTATTGAATATAACTGATTGGGCGAACTATCTTCTTGTCTCTAAAGGAGTTAGTGTAGGGGATCGCCGAATCTTTAATGATATAATTTATAAGAACCTAACTGGTACTCAGACTTCCACAGATCCAAGCTCAGACAGCACCAATTGGCTCATATCGGGAGTTCAAGGTAAGAACACCGCTGAGGTCGTGTATATAAAGGGAAGCGAAGCTGTCGATGGAAGTATTAGATTTAGCACAGGTGCAGTCAGTGGCGATGGTATTTTTGAGTTAAGGGTTTCAGGTGTATGGCAACCAGCAACATTGGAAGTTGGAACAGGATCTTTATTCTTAGGACCAAGAGTTGGCCTTGCTGCTTTTGGTCATCATGTTGCTACTGAAGATACTTTTTTTAGTCATAAGCATTTACATGCTCACAATGTTTTTGATGGGCAGGTCACTACTCATGATGCCAGAATTATTAGAGCTACTTCGTATATAGAAAATTTCCCAGTTCAATCCGATTTTTCAGGTGAAATAACTAATACTGTTTTTGAGTTTTCCTATACAGCCACTTTGAATACAGCTATACAAACAGCAAAATTAAAAACCGGCTCTACAGTCCCAACACAACCAGTAAAATTTGAAGTATGGCAAGATGCTCTTGATAGTGGTCCTCTTATTTTTGATCAAACATATCCTACCATAGACTTTCCTGCGTCCTCAGATGTGTCATTGATTACTAAAGGAACTATACAGATTGATACAGGGTCAACATATTATTTCAGAGTATCAAGTACAGCTAACTTTTCTTTTAAAACTAATGCAGCAGTTGACTTCCCTTACTTTCTAGTTGATGCTTCTATCATTCAAGAGGATGATATGTTAGAGGTTGATCCATATGTGGATGGAGCTACATTTACACTAGGCCAGTGGGC
>PJEL010003418.1_pt1 | contig 13603 bp, 11 predicted proteins | sample 1853271 | NCBI WGS metagenome assembly PJEL01 (sample SAMN08108733, study PRJNA415343) | Invertebrate metagenome, whole genome shotgun sequencing project. | host: Globobulimina | place: Sweden: Gullmar Fjord | collected 2015-08 | reverse complement strand
CTTTATCAAGCCAAACGCCACAATGCAGACAAGAGTCAATCAATACCCCTGAAATTGATTTGAAGTTTCGACGAGACATCATTTTTTGGCAATTTGCACAAGGTAAGTAATTTTCTGACCTTGGTAGTCCCGGTCGTAAAAATTGCGGGTTACTGTCATCATCACGATAGACATCAAATTCTGAAGTTAATACCGAGAACTCATCAGGTTGTAACCATAAACCGTCACATTGATTACACTTATCTAGTTCATAATTTCGATAATGATGGATCTCCATGGGTACTGTACAACGAGGGCACTGTTTATCACTGTCTTCTTGTACTATTTTCATACCACCATTACACATAGGACAGTTTCTAATATGTGCTTTGACTATGTGATTACATGATGAGCATTGCGATTGAGTCATTAAATATCCTTATATTAATTTATTGCTTTTATTGTAATGAATATGCAGTGATGAGCCTACAAAATTTTTTTGACTTGCTAATCGGGTCCGTACCTACCGTTTCATCAAAGTCAGTTAGGAAAGTTTCTGCATGCTTTGCACTATCCATTGCTTCATCTGCATTTCATTAAGTGCCCCTGAGATACGGTCTACTTCCTTACCTCGATGGAATAAAGCTATGGTTGGCAGGCTACGAATATTCGCATTAGCGGCAATCTGCTGAACTTGCTCAGTGTTAACCTTGGCAAATAATAAAGCAGGCGATGATTGTGCAACTTTACTAAATATTGGCGCCATACTCTGACAAGGCCCACACCAACTCGCCCAAAAATCAACAATGACGGGTAAATCGTTACGTTCTATAAAGGGGTAAAAACTATTGCTTTGTAACTCAACAGGTGTTGATGAATAGACACTTTGCTGACATTTACCACACTTTCCCTTGGTAAAGTCTTTATCATCCGGAATACGGTTGCTAGTAAAACATCTGCTACATACTATTTTCATTATATCTCTACATCATGGGGTAATTTGTCTATGTTATTTTAACCGATTTATTTCTATAGTTATCACTTATCTCTAATTCAGATTGCCTCAATAGTAAAATTGAGCACCATCGCCCTATTAAATAGATACAATTTTAGTGAATAGCAGTATTAATATTCACAACTAAACAATTAGTGCGTGCTGATATATTGTATGCAATAATGTTTTTATCAATAAATAACCAAGATATCTGTATGAATAAATTTTCAATGTCACTTGCCGCTATTGCGATTGCATCTGTTGTTTCTGCCTGTAGCAACAATACCCTAAGTAATGTAGAACAACAGCCAAAAATTAGTACTATACCAGCCCAAATAAACCCCATGGTAGCTCAAGTACTAGCAACGGATGTAGATCAATTATGGAGCCAAGATTTTGATCATTACCAAGCAGGTTTACTTAAATCGGTTGCTGATGCTATTTCTGTTGAAGCATTAAAAGGTGATTTAGCTAGTGAGAACTTAGATAGACTGAGCTTCTACTTACGAATTTATAGTAGTTTTGGTGCCGATAAAGACTGGTCAGATAAAACTGCAGAATCAGTGAACAATGCACTAACAGAATTACGTAATATGCCGGGTTTTTTCGATGTTAATGAAACCACAGCGCGTTTACATGAAAACTATGCTGTTGCCTTATATCGTTTATACTTTCAAGCGCCATTACAGCCTTATACTAGCGAACAGGTAAAACCTTTAAGCCAGCTCATCAACCTTTATGCGCAAGCTGATTTAGCAAATACTAAGTCGACAACTAGCAAGGCAGTTGATTATGCATTGTGGGAAGTTCTACGCGCTGGCGCAATCTTACCTTATGAAGCAAGAAGGAAAAATGAAGCTGAATTTACTAAAGCAGTAAATGGTGAAGGTGAACTGCAACAAGCACTAGTCGACTTTGTTAGCGAAAAAAACAATACTCTTGCGGGTAATGATTGGCCAAAACAACATGCACTATGGGCATTAGCACAATACTACAATTTGTATAATAAAGAGTATTGGAATGAGTATTATAAGCGCTCAGAAGATGATCAAAAGAAGTTAAATGAAGATAAGTTGTCACTTCCAACTGAACAATTGATGGATGATCTTGATAATAGCGTTTGGGTTGCCATATCAGGTGCAAACGCTGATAAAAAGGTAGGTGAAGAAAGTACGGAAGAGTTAAGTAAAACACTTTTTAGTGTGCCTTATGTCGTTAATACCTTCCGTGGTAAATCTGCCTGTGAAGAGGGCACACTTGCTGGTCGATGCATTATACCTACCATTGAAGAAGCATTGCCAATCAACCATGAATGTTCAGATAAAATATATATTCTGACACAAGCCATGACTGAAGCTCAATTAAATGATTCATGTAATAAATTAACGTCACAAGAAAGTAATTTCCATGAGATATTGGCCACTAATAATAAACCAGTAGCTAATGACTTTAATGATAAGTTACGTGTTGTTATATTTGATAATCATGCGGAGTATAATAAGTTTGGTCAGTTAGTTTTTGACATAAATACTGACAACGGTGGCATGTACATCGAAGGCACCACACAAGATCCAGATAACATTGCCACTTTCTATTCATTTGAGCATTTCTGGGTAAGACCTGAATTTGCAGTATGGAATTTAAACCATGAGTTTGTTCATTATCTTGATGGTCGTTTTGTAAAATACGATACCTTTAATCATTTCCCAAGCCATATGGTGTGGTGGTCAGAAGGGCTTGCTGAATATATAGCCCAAGAAGATGACAATCCAAGAGCATTTAAGTTGGTTAATGAAACTAAACAAGCAGATTGGCCAAGTCTAACGGATGTCTTTAATACTGAATATAAAGATGGTACAGATAGAGTTTATCGTTGGGGTTATCTAGCGGTTCGTTTTATGAATGAACACCATCAAGATGACTATAGAAAAATGGCTCACTTCTTACAAACCGACTTCTTTGCCGGCTATAAAAAATTGCTTGATGAGTCGGGCGTGAAATACAAAGAAGAATTTAACCAATGGTTAGTGGAGCATAATGCAAGCTTTGTTGCTGAGGCAGAAGAAAATAACCCGCAAAAGCCACGTCAATTCTATCGTTATACTTATAAAGACTACCTGCAGCCAACTCATTTAACAGAAGATAAGTTACATATGCATTGGCAGTATTGGCACGAAAATGCTTTAAAAGCGACTGAAGCAAAAATTGCTAAAGAGAGTAAATAGCAATTTAAGGCTAAAAATTTCCCTTCAAGCTAATAAGATAAACGCGACATAGGTTTTAACCTATGTCGCGTTTTTTGTATCAGCTTCATCCAAGATATAACTAATAACATTTGCAAAGTGCAATATACTCTTTGCAAAATAATACAGTTCTCTAATTTGATTACTTAATAGTTTGTTAAATCAGGTCGAATCAAGGGGTTATGATGTTCGTAAATCTGGCATTGATGATGCTACACCTAAAATAGTATTAGCGATAGTTAAGTTGAGGGTAGTTATATGTTAAATAAAATTAATGCAGGTAATAGAAGAATGATCATGTCAGCAGCAATGTTGAACGTGTATCAAAATGATAGTAATACGACACATGTTGAGGGTAATACTATTGAAGCTTACGAGCAGACTATAGAACAATTGAGCGAACAAGATGAAAATGATACTTATGTGTTAGGTTATAATTAGTAGCTCATAATCAGTACCTCATAGTTAATTCCTTATAGTTAGACATAATAAAAGTGTTTGGTATTTCGTATATATAGATTATTATTTGCACGATAATAAGTACTAGGGATATTACGCTGTATCTATGAATATTAACTACGAAATAATTGAAGAAGTCGCCTCGGTAGATGACTTTTTAAGGTTAAGAAAAATATCAGGTCTAACCGAACGTACATATCAGGCCGCCTTGCAAGGTCTACCTAATAGTCTGTATGGTGTTCAACTTCTTATAAAAAGCGAAGTTGTTGGTATGGCAAGGGTTGTCGGAGATGGTGCACTAAACTTTGAAATTGTTGATGTAGCAGTAGCCCCAGAGCATCAAAGAAAAGGGTACGGCAGCCTCTTAATGGAACATGTGATGTCATATTTAGATAAAAACGCCTTAGAAAGTGCATATATTACCCTGATGGCCGATGCACCCTATCTGTATAAAAAATTTGGTTTTAAGCTAAGTAGACCAGAAAGTGAGGGCATGTACATTACTAAGTAACGATACAAATAGCTTTGACAGGAGAGCTTAAATAAATCCTGTTTAACTAAAATCCTGTTAGCTTAAAGTTTATTAATAGATTTTAGGGTCTAAATAATATTTCTAATCGATACTGAGTTTAATGAAAATGTCACTATTTTTATGGATGTCCGGAGCGCTTGCCTCTTTTTGCATACTTGCTATTGGGGCTAGAGAGTTAAGTGGTGAACTATCTATTGCGCAATCTTTAGCTATTCGTAGTGCCATTGGCTTAGTCATCTTATCTAGCGTTTATCTCGTTCGCTCTAGATACTTTCAAAAAACGCCCACTAAAAAGTCGAGCAACCAGCAGAAAATCAATCTTTTCAAGTTACATATCTTTCGAAATACTAGTCACTTTTTAGCTCAATACGGCTGGTTTTTTGGCATAGGTTTATTGCCACTTGCTGAAGTATTTGCTTTAGAGTTTACAGTGCCTATTTGGACAATGTTAATCGCTTCTGTGTTTCTTGGAGAAAGAGTAACAAAACATAAGTTACTGGCAATATTCCTTGGCACCTTAGGGGTAATAGTTATTGTAAAGCCTGGTTTTGCCCTAATTAATTATGCTTCCATCGTTGTGCTTGGCTCTGCTGTTTGTTTTGCAATATCGCACACAACAACTAAAAAGTTAGCAGCCACTGAATCACCAATAAGCATTTTACTTTATATGTGTATTATTCAGCTACCTATAGGTTTACTACTTTCAATATCTGCTTGGGTTTGGCCACAAGGGCAGCAGTGGTTATGGCTTGTCGTTATAGGATTAAGTGCATTATCAGCTCACTACAGTTTAGCTAAAGCGATGCAGTATGCGGAGATCACTACCATTATTACTTTAGATTTTTTTAGGTTACCTTTAATTGCTTTAGTAGGTGTTGTTTTTTATTCTGAGTCATTCGAAATACCCTTGCTAGTAGGTGGCGGCTTGATGCTTATTGGCAACCTTATTGGTGTTCATGGGGTGGTGGGGGCTCAGAATGGAAGTGAGCCAAATAAAGCGTCTAAATGAGAAGCTTGTTGACGAGGCTTTAGCCCTTTGCTTTATCTACATCAATACCTAGATCAAAAAGTTAGCATAAAATTAGCCTTTCAATAATTGATTGGTTGGTAAAATAGTGTCTAAGTCCCAAACTTCCCCACAAATAACGTCTAATAAATTCATGAGTTATGGTTTACTTTTCTTTGCCACCATTGCGATTTTTTCAATATCGCAAGTCATTCAATTTTATCTAGCAGCCTATGAGCTTGATACTATGTATATCTCTTTCTGTGCAGGGTTTATTTTATTTATCCCTTTAGTTAGTTTGGTGCTACACCCACTGTTAGTTAATAAAGAGGGCAAACAAGAAACTTTCCACTTCTCTAGTTTATTAGCCAACATAGGCTTAGTTTGTGTAGTGCAGTTTTTATGTTTTCTGATTTGGATAACAGATGCGATTGCTTTATATAGTTTATATGTAGATCAGAACTCTTTTCTTGCTAAAGTATTTGATATTCAAACTCAAGCACGTGGTGATATGACATTTGAATTTTATTGTTTTAACTTTGCTTTAGCCTGGTTATTTTCACTGTTATCTTTAGTTATTGGCGTATTGCCCTGTTTAATCGCTCGTTTGCATAATTATGGTGTTGTAGGAGACTTTGTTGCGGCATTTTCTTTTACTAAAAAAAATAAACTAGCCATGAGCATGTATGCAATGCTTATCTCTATGACGGTATTACTGCCGTTACTGTACGCAAAATACCTTTTTCTATTACTTTTTCCAATAGTACTTATTATTATTTTTGCTCGTTTAAATAAAACGTATTTACAAGGTACATCGACAGACTAACTTCAGTTGATAGTAAAGTTGTCGGAAATTCAATTTTAGCTGGGCGCTAATGCTATATCTTTAACCAGCACTGCTATAATTAAAAAGTAGATGAATAGCTTGTAAATAGAGGGGCTTAAAATGGTGTCTTCAATTGATGGTAATGGCTCTGTTGCCAAGGTTTTACAGCAACAGCGTCAGCAAGTAGAGAGTCAGCAAGAACAACAGAGAGCTAACAAGCGCCAAGAAGAAAACCGGCAAGCACAGGAGCGTATTCGAGCTGAACAGACTAATAATCAAGTTAATGATGCAGACAATCGAAAAGGGCGCTCAGTCGATATTTCAGCTTAATCAGTTAAAGTTGAATGATAAGGCTACTAAACATAACCTAGTAGCGTTTAAGGCTCGACTGTTAACTATGACAATGTTACTTACTGTGTTTCTTTCTATATTCAAAAGCTTTTTCACAAGCGGGTAGTTCATAGAAAAGTGGTGCGCCACCAATCCTGTTACCGTTGTATGCTTGTGCTTCACGCTTACAAACTTTTTCACTTTTCTTAAACTTCTGACGACATTCCTGATAAATTTCTTTTCTTCTTGGTTTGAGCGCTTTGTGTCTTGCTGTTTCACAGCTTTGATCTAATTTTGCTTGTTTCTTATCGTTTGCCATAGCGACAGAACTAAAACTAAAGAGCGTAATGGTTAGAGTTAAAAGAGCTAATAACTTGGCTGGCATATTGAATTCCTTGCAATAAGTGTTAACAACGAGGTTATTGTTGTCCAATAATGTTCACAAGTCCACCAATAATGAACCAATTAAACATGAATAAAGCGCAGGGAAAATTGGTGTTTTGGCAAAGGCTTACCTACAGTTACTAATAATGTAATACGTTTTTTATAACAATGAGAAAACTAAATAGCGATTTAGTTAAGGGTTAAAATGGAATCATTAAAAATACAAGAATATATGCATCATTACCCAGTCACGTTTACTGAAAATATGTCTGTAGAAGAAGCTGCTTTACGCTTTTTGAAAACCAAGCAAATTGGCGGTCCGGTAATTGATAAAAACTATAAACTGTTAGGATTTATTTCAGAGGGTGATGTATTAGCGAAAATGCTAGATACCGTATACTTCAATGAGAATGTGGCGTTTATTAAAGATATTATGCGCAAAGAGGTCTACTCAGTTAAACCTTACGATAGCATTATCGAGCTTGCTCAAACCATGATTAAAGATAGGCCGAAAGTGTACCCAGTGATAGATGATGATGGCAACTTACTGGGCACTATATCTCGCCATGAAGTTTTACAAGCATGTTATCAGCATGGTCGTAGCCGATTATCTATTGCCAAAGAACATGCAGCTGTTTAATTTTAGCTAGCAATAAGTTCTTTTGCTTTAATTGCTCAATTAGATAAACGCGCTAAGTCTTGCTTTAGTTTTTCATAACGTATTTTAATAACTAAGCAACAGCACATTTGGCGCGTTATCCTAATTAATTTATCTACTTTACTCCTGTAATTACACAATATTACTGTTAAAATAAGCCATTAATTTTCTAATTTGGTTTGTTTTTTCTGTGTCGACTGAAACTGCTATTATCTCCTTTTCTCATCTGCAAAGCCTTTTTGAATTACTGCCGCAAGCAAAACATTGTGATATTGGCCGTTTAAAAAGTCGCTTATTGGCTACTAAAAAAACGATTTCTAGAGCTGTAGGTAAAAAATCTGCTACTGAATTGGCTGAGCTGTCGTTATCTGAAAAACAAATTAAGTTAGTAGAGCAACTTCAACAAGCGATTGTTAAATCTATTGAAGATAAGCAACGAAAGCTTAGTAATTTACCCACTATTAAGTACCCTGATGGTTTACCGATTTCAGATAATGCTGAGCAAATTGCTGCAGCGATTCAAGCTAATCAAGTAGTGATTATTGCTGGCGAAACCGGCTCAGGTAAAACTACACAAATACCTAAGATCTGTCTGGAGCTTGGGCGAGGTGTTGATGGTCTGATTGGTCATACCCAGCCACGCCGTATTGCAGCAAGAACTGTTGCAAATCGTATCGCCGAAGAGCTTGGTACTAAATTGGGAGAACAGGTCGGCTATAAAGTTCGCTTCAATGATCAGGTAAGTGAGCAAAGTTACATTAAGCTGATGACTGATGGTATTTTGCTTGCGGAGATGCAAAAAGACCGATTGCTTCGACAATACGACACCATTATTATCGATGAGGCGCATGAACGTAGTTTAAATATTGACTTTATTCTCGGCTATCTAAGACAAATTTTAGTAAAGCGTCCTGACTTAAAGGTTATTATTACTTCTGCCACTATCGACCCACAGCGCTTTGCCAAGCACTTTGCCAGTAAAACTGGCGTATTAGCACCTATCATAGAAGTTTCAGGTAGAACCTATCCAGTAGAAATGCGCTATCGACCTTTAAATGTTCGTCTAAATAGTAATGCTAATGATGATGACAAGACGACTGAAGATATTGATATTATCAGTGGTATTTTATCTGCCGTTGATGAACTTAGTGACTGCGGGCAGGGGGACATATTAGTCTTTCTTAATGGTGAGCGTGAAATTCGTGATACCGCTGCAGCGCTTAGCAAAGCTAATTTACGTCATACCAATATCTTACCTTTGTATGCACGATTAACGGTTAGTGAACAGAATCAAATTTTTAAACCACATAGTGGTCGTAATATTGTTTTAGCGACAAACGTAGCAGAAACATCCCTAACGGTACCGGGCATTAAATATGTAATTGACCCTGGTACTGCACGTATTTCTCGCTATAGCTATCGTACTAAGGTTCAGAGATTACCTATTGAAGCAATTTCTCAAGCAAGTGCAAACCAACGTGCCGGTCGTTGTGGTCGTGTATCTGAAGGTATTTGTATTCGTTTATATTCAGAAGAAGATTTTAATAATCGTGATGAATTTACAGATCCTGAAATATTACGTACTAATTTAGCCACGGTTATATTACAAATGCATGCGTTAGATCTGGGGGATATTGCACAGTTTCCATTTGTAGAAGCGCCGGATAATCGTAATATTACCGATGGTTTGCGATTATTAGAAGAAATTGCCGCTATTGAAACTAAACCTGTATTAGATTCAACCACTAAAGATCAACAGGTGAAAAATAAGCGCGGTGCGAGTAGCTCAACGCAGTTGACAAAATCAGGTCGCTTATTGGCAAAGTTCCCGATAGATCCACGTTTAGCTAAGATGGTTATCACAGCAATTGATTTTGGTTGTATAGAGCAAGTACTTATTATCGTTAGTGCTTTGAGTATTCAAGATCCGCGCGAACGCCCCCATGAAAAACAGCAACTGAGCGATGAGAAGCACAACCGCTTTAAAAACAAGCAATCGGACTTTGTTAGCTTATTAAACCTTTGGCAGTATGTCAGTGAACAGAAAAAAACATTAAAGCAGAACCAATTTAGAAAACTTTGTCAGCGTGAGTTCCTATCTTATGTGCGTATTCGTGAATGGCAGGATATATTCAGCCAATTAAAGCTAACCTTAAAAGAGCAAAAAATAGCATTAACTTCTGTTGATTATCGTTTTAGCATGCCTAATGTGCAGCAAGCTCAAGAGGCTGCTTCAGCAACGGACAAGGCAAAAGAAAGTGAGCAAGATTCCGCATTAATGCCTGTGCATCAAGCGTTACTATCTGGCTTACTTAGTCATATTGGTCAACAAGATGAAAACCGTGAGTACAAGGGTGCCCGCGGTATGAAATTCTTTATCTTTCCAGGTTCGGCCTTAACTAAAAAGTCACCTAAGTGGTTAATGTCGGCTGAGCTGGTTGAAACAAGCCGTTTATTTGCTCGTATGAATGCCAAGATAGACCCTTTATGGCTTGAGCCTCTAGCAGAACACTTGGTTAAGCGTAATTACAGTGAGCCACATTGGGAGAAAAAACAAGGTGCTGTAATGGCCTTTGAGCAAGTCACCTTATATGGCTTAAGTATTGTTAGTAAACGTAAAATAAATTTTAATACTATAGAGCCAGTAACTTGCAGGGAAATATTTATTCGTGAAGCTTTAGTTAACGGTGATAGCGTAATCAAAGAGAAATTCTTAAGCAAGAATAACCAGCTAGTTGAAAGTATTGAAGCCCTGGAGCAAAAAGCTCGACGTAGAGATTTCTTGATTGATGAACAACACTTAGTTGATTTTTATAGTGATAAAATTCCTGAAAGTGTTGTCTGTCAGCGAAGTTTCCTTGCTTGGTGGAAAAAAGAGAAACAAGTTAATGGTCAACTTTTAGACTTTAGCAAAGCATTTTTATTGAATGAATCATCTGATGAATTGAGTAAAGCTGACTATCCTGATTTTTGGCAACAGGGGAATATTACTTTACCACTGAGTTATCATTTTAGTCCTGGCGATATTGATGATGGTATCAGCGTTATGGTACCGATAGCATTACTTAACCAAGTACAAGATATTGGCTTTGACTGGCTTATCCCTGCGCTTAGAGATGAACTTGCTATTGCGTTAATTAAAGCATTGCCTAAAGCACAACGTCGAAACTTTGTTCCAGCACCAAATTATGCACAAGCTTGTTTGGCTGCAATGCCGAGTGAACAGGGTGATTTGACAGAAGCATTAGCAAAGCAGTTATTACGCATGACTGGTGTGCGTTTACCTGAAGATGCTTGGCATGAACTTACATTACCTGTGCACTTAACCATGAATTTTCAAGTAGTGGATGATAAAGGAAAGTTATTAAAGCAGGGTAGAGATCTTAATAACCTTAAGGCAGAGCTACAGGGTAAGGTTAAAGCATCGATTAAGAAAGTTGCTGAAAAGGGTATAGAGCAAGCTGATTTAACCAAGTGGGACTTTGGTAAGCTGCCTAATGGTTATGAGAAAAAAGTTGCTAATATTACCATTAAAGCCTTTCCTGCATTGGTTGACCATAAAAGTAGTGTTGCCATTGAGCTATTTGAGCAAGAGCAGCATGCTGAGGAAGCTATGCTTAAAGGCATAACTCGACTCATTTTATTAAATATCCCAACACCACTGAAGTATTTACAAGAAAAATTACCGAATAAAGCTAAGCTAGGTTTGTATTTTAATCCTTTCGGCTCGATAAATGACTTATTACAAGATTGTATTCAAGGGGCTTGTCTATCGTTGGTGAAAGCATTTTCTCAAGCACATTGCTCAGGTCAACTGCCCAGAGAAGAAGATCAATTCAACCAATGTAGTGATTACATTAGAGCTGAAATAGCTGATTGTGTATTAGCGGCCGCCATAAAGGTTGAGCAAGTATTAAGTTTACGCCATGAGGTGACGAAGAAAATGAAGGGCAGTGTCCCCTTAAATGTTATTCAGTCTCATGGTGATATTAAGCAGCAATGTGAACAATTAGTTTTCAAAGGATTTGTTAGCCACTCGGGCTTAAATAAACTTGACGATATCAATCGTTATTTACAAGGAATGCTACGCCGTTTAGAGAAGCTGCCTATAGATCCTAATCAAGACAGATTAAAATTGATTGAAGTAAATAAAGTTAATGATGCTTACCAAGGGATTTTATCAAAGCAACGTAAAGATAAACCGATTGAAAGCAGCTTACTTGAAACAAGGTGGCTCATTGAGGAGCTACGCATCTCTTTGTTTGCGCAAAATCTTGGTACAGCAGCACCTATATCGGTGAAACGAATCATGAATCATCTAAAGGATTTTTCTAAGTCTTAAAACTTTTTTTGTTCAGCTAAATTACGTTAAGCTAAGTGCTTTTATGAAAAAAAGTTTTTTTAATCTGGTTAGTTGACACTACAGTCTTAGCTCAGTATAAATAATATTAATATAAACAGTTTACCTGGGAGAGGGAATGAAAGGTTTTGATGATAAGCGTGATTTTTACCGCATGATGCTAAATAGTGAAATCATGGTCACTGTTATAGATGATGAAGTGAATAGTCAACTTTCTGCAACATGTCGAGATTTAAGTGCCACAGGCATGGCTTTTGAAATAGAGCACCCATTAGCTATTTCTACTCATGTAAGAGTTAAAGTTGATTCAGCGAGTAGTCAAGTACAATCCCTTGATGTCAGTGGCCGAGTGGTGCGAATAGAAGAAGAGAGCGCTAATTGCTACCTTATTGGTATCGCGATTGAAGAAATTGATTAGCACAAGGCCTAATTACTAAGTTTAATTACAGCTTAGCTGAGTTACAACAACTTAAAGAATAAAGAATAAAGAATAAAGAATAAAGAATAAAGAAAAGCCAGAGTTTACTCTGGCTTTTTAGTTACATGTAGCTAAATTATTGTTAAATACAACGCTCAACGTGTGAGTTTTAGTAGATTAATAATATAGCTTTTGTTACAAATTACTCGACCTGGCAAACTAGGCCTTTTAAATAATACCCTTCAGGGTAATTTGAAGAAATAGGGTGATCTGCAGCTTGTTGCAATCGCTCGACAAAATATGCACTTCTTCTGGCATCTAAGGCTGCATCAGCAACGACTTTTTGAAACAGACTTGCTTCCATCAAGCCAGAGCAAGAAAAGGTTAATAGTAACCCTCCAGGGTTTAATAACTGCATTGCTAACATGTTGATGTCTTTATAGCCTCGACAAGCACCAGTTAGCTGAGCTTTTGACTCAACAAATTTAGGCGGGTCAAGGATGATCATGTCAAAACGACGCTTCTCTTCTCGGTATTTGCGTAAAAGTTTAAAAACATCTTCTTTAACAAATGAAACGTTAGCATCACCTAAACCGTTTAAGTCTAGATTACGTTTACCCATATCAAGCGCTGCTTGTGATACATCGACATTAATCACTTCTTTGGCATCATTTGCCGCACAGTGTAATGAGAAAGTACTAGTATATGAAAAACAGTTTAAAATTGTTTTATCTTTTGCGTACTTACCTGCAGCGAGTCGAGAGTCTCGTTGATCAAGGTAAAAACCTGTTTTATGCCCTGTAGCAACATCAACATGGATTTTAATACCGTTCTCTTCAATAATGCATTCAGTAGATTCTTGTGGCTCCGTTAACCAACCGGTAACAGGCTCTAACCCTTCTTTTTTACGAACATCGACATCAGAACGTTCATAAATATGACAGCCTGGATAAAGTTCGCTTAAACAGTTAACAATGGTATAACGATGAAAGTCTGCACCGGCGCTTAGTAATTGACACACGATAAAATTATCATATTTATCTATAGTAACACCTGGTAAACCATCAGATTCACCAGCAATTAATCGATAGCCAGTTAATTTTCCTTGGGCTATAAACCAATCACGCCTTGCTTGTGCTTTTTGTAATTTATCAAAGAAAAAGTCACGGTCAATCTCTTGACTTTCATCAAAGCTCCAGATGCGAATTCTTATCTGAGATTCAGGTGAATAAGCGCCTTTAGCTAACCAGTTCCCTTTACTATCGAATACATCAACAGTATCACCAAGCATTGGTTTACCTTTGATTTTGTTTACTGCTTTCGAAAAAATCCATGGGTGTTTACGTAATAAAGATTTTTCACGACCAACATTTAAAGAAATTCTTGCTGACATAGGTCTATACTTACTTTTAAT
>PJEL010003417.1_pt1 | contig 13604 bp, 9 predicted proteins | sample 1853271 | NCBI WGS metagenome assembly PJEL01 (sample SAMN08108733, study PRJNA415343) | Invertebrate metagenome, whole genome shotgun sequencing project. | host: Globobulimina | place: Sweden: Gullmar Fjord | collected 2015-08 | reverse complement strand
GTCAGATGCGTTGAAGTAGACAATGTCATTTTATCTCAAGAGTATGGCAGAAACCCACCTCCTGGCGGGAAAAGTATCTCAAGTTAGTCTATTTCAGAGTACTTAGGGTTACGAATGATGGATAGGGCTCCACTTGCATTACCGCAGTTTAATTTATTCAATTTTCACACAATTTTATATACTCGTCTCTTGGGATCATCTCTCTCGCCCTATCTCCCACCCCCCACCCATACAGACGAGAAAACAGAGAAGTGTGATAGCACCGCCGTCTCAGCCCTTCTATGGCAACTCATACCCCAGCTTTGGCACGATTAGGAAAGATTAACCCTCGAGTTACATCCATATATATAGGTGTACCTACATGGGTCGTGGCAAACTCTGTCTTAATTTACATCTATATAGGTGTAAATATAATAGGTTGTGTTGTTGATTCTTCGTGATGATAACACAACACAGTACATCATATACATACATACATACATCGCGACCCCACCTCCCCCAGAGAGAGCAGCACAAAAGATTAGTAGTAATGGAGGTACCGTCTCAGCCTTGTTACAGTGGAAACTCGTGCCCAGGCTCCGTTACGATGAGGGAGGATAGTCCCACGAGTTACATCTATATAGATGTACATATATAGGTTATGGTGGCTATTTCCATATTTACAGCCATATAGGTGTACATCGACAAGTATACACCCTTATTGGTACATCTATATAGGTGTACATATATTGGTGCACACCAATCCTTAGCGTTACATCTATATAGGTATACATACGTAGGTGGTGGGCTCGCTCAGATCCGTATCCGCGTATCTTTTTCCTTAGGGGGGTTAGGATTTGCTTTCAACGCCAGTAGCAAGCCCCCACACCGAATAATCCAACTCCAACACCGCCAACCGGTCTTGAGCTTCCCGGGAACTCTTACCTCCCGTCTTTGATTCCCCAGTGGTACCAACCCACCTGCCCCAGAGCCCGCCGCATCGGAAAGCACCATGAGAGTGATTTGCGGTACAACAAAGAGTGATATCTTCTTCTTCTACTCGTTGTGAGCTATCGTCTTTATCTCTTTGTAACTTGCCTAAATGGTATGTTAACCACCACCACCGTTGTCTTGGAGAGACTGAGTTACTGATTCTGATTAAAGAAAAAGAGCAATAAACACTCGCCGCTAGCTCTCCGTTACGTCGTTAGGTGTTTGCATGTATGAATATTGGGAGTAGCAGAGGTGTAGTAGTTAGAGTTATTGGTCATGTATGACCGTTCTGTGCCGTTTAATCGCCGCTTGATAGCTACATGAAAAGAGCATCAGTGCCCTTACGTTATTTCGCTCGGGGATGGGGACCCGTGCGAAGTTTTGCACACCTTTTTCTCCGTATGGGAGATATGATTACGGTGTTCCTTCCCCTTTTAGCATTGTACCAATGTTTATCAGCGTGTATCTAGGTGCTCTAGGCTCTGTAAGAATCCACCATATCACAGCAATCCTGATTGATATTTTTTTAGTTATGTTCAATTGAAACTGTTAGCGAATTGACGTGAATACGAGAGTTGCTGCTCTTTACGTGATGATTACATGAGATCTTGTGCTTCTGGAGGAGAAAGAAGATGTGGTTCTTTAGGTATTCCTAACCTTTAAATTGCTTCTACTACGGACAGAAAGTGGATACATTTCTGGATCAAGGTTTGAGAACATTTCTTGCAAAATATTTAAAGGTGTGTGATGTTCCTCCTATACGCACGATAGGATAGAATGAATTATTGTTGTCCTCATGTGCTAGTTTTTTTTAGAGATTTTCAGTAACTGCTACTTCACCACAGGATTACCCCGAACCGGATGAAATATGTGGCCATAAAGGCCAGAAAACCACTTTTGGTGTAAATTTTATCTCTCAAAAGATAATAGGAAGCAATTTGCGCCTGCGCCTGGATGATATACAGGCACTTCTTCCGGCATTCTCTCCCGTCCTTGCTTCAGTGGGTTCGGTGTCTGTAGAATTTTGCCTCTCACTTAACAGGCCTCTAAAGGCTCGTATAAAAGATGTTTTTCTCTTGTTGCGGGCAAACCCAAGGTCTGCACAGGAGCATTCACCTGAGGAGTTGCGAGAGGTCATTAACTCTCGTGTCTTAACTTATTGCTTGTTGAAAGGAGAATTAGTTGCTGACGATGAGGGTATTCATCACCCACCGTCTTCTGATATTGGGCTGAAACCTGAGGCAATCGACAAACTTGAGCAGTTGCTTCAACAGTCAGAGGTACGTCCCCACAATGTATAGCCCGAGCATAGCAGGAATATTTTGCTAGCTCACTCTTATCATTCGATGTGCCACCACCTGAAACAGGTTTGGGTTGAAAGGTTGCATGTTCGTGTAGAAGACTCAGGGGTCAGTGCCTCCCCACCTTTGAATCTTCCGGAAGAACCAGGAAAGGGATTTGCTGCTGGTCTAACATTGGACAGTATCAGACTTCAAGGAGACGATTTCCATTCAATGACAAAGTTTATGGATGAAGTCAGGCTGATAGGAGCTCCAGACCCCCCTCCAATTCCTACTGGCATGATGGAAGAAGTCCAGGAATCATCCGCTCTACATATACCACCGCCGAACTCATCAGAACAACGGCAGGCTACTTGTTTACGTGTTTGCAAGGTTGGAATGTTGAAGGGAATTAAAATTTACTGCTATGGTGCATCAAATAATGACATTTACTCTGGTAAAAGAGATGGAAAGGGTGTTCCTTCAGATTCTGAGCTCCAACGACTCATGGTGTGTCTTTACGAAGGAACACAAATAGGACCTGTATAGATATGTAACAACGTTTTTGTGCTGTAGCAGGAGATGTTGTTTAATGATGTTATATTATTGTCATTGACTCTGATGCTGCGCTGCTGCTATGTACACGTGTCCCAGGGGCTGATTTTTTCTCCATCATATACCTTTCCAATGGAAGAATATCCTCTCCTACAGCTAGACACTGCCACACTTTGCGCAGGTCTATCTTTGAACAGGGAAGTCCTTGGACTCATCACTTCGGCTTATGTACATGTCGTGCTCAGCCCTCTTCATGTGAATCTCTCGACCACACTTCTCGGTCGAATTCTGCGGTGGATAGCTTTAAAGAACCGCCATTCAGAAGCTTTGATTTACGCTTGTACAAGACCAGCAGTAGAGGGAATGAGGAGGCGTGTAGCCTGCTTGTGGCAGCAGGCTTTACGATCCGTGCTTAGACAGGTAAGAATCAGGTTTGCCGCGGGTAGCGCAGCAATGACAGCTAGCATCAAGAAACTTCGTGAGATGAAGGGTATGGCAGCATTGAAAGAAGATAATGATGATTTAAGCCATGGGGTGAGAAATATTTCCACTAGAGCATTATCAAGGAAATGGAGATGGTGGTTCAAGCAGTGGTTAGAAGCTGCACGTTACATTCGTATTCGTGACTTATTGCATGGTCACACTGAGTTAGGATCTGCGCTTGATGCTACCAGTGGGCGGCAACACCATTTAAGGTGACATTAACACCACTTGGCTATTTGTTGCCTCTGCTGCTTTTTTGCTTTTTTGCTTTTTTGCTTTTTACCTGATTGCCCGGCTGCTCCTCTCTGTCGCGTTTGGCTCTCTCTTCTCTCGGTTAAATTTAAATTCCAATTTAAATTAAATAGGTATAGAGAAGTATTGAACTCAGGAAATGGGCAGATCATTAGAGCTACAATTCTGCCATGGATGATACCCAAACCAGATTTGATTGCATCGGAAGCCCTGTTGCAGAAACTTGTGAATAGTCACCCATTGAGACCCCTTCACCCCTCACCCCTTTTGCCTAGTATTTTGCTTGCACTGTGGGCCTTGCAGCTGGACATGGAGGCATGGGCCCCCTTGCAAACCACTTCAGGGGCCTTAGCATTATATCTGTCAAGAGTATCGTGGCTGAGAAAGGTAAACCCGCTGCCGTCCAATAGCGTCGCTTTTGTTAATAACAATTTTAGAGCTGTAAATGCTCACTAGAGATTAAAGAACCCTGTGAGGTTTTGAGGATGATGAGTGCTTAATGATATGGGATTTATACCTCAGATGCGGAGAAGGGAGAGGGTCCGCACTGAGAAATCATGTAAGCTATGGAGATCCTTATCAGGGGAGAGAAATCTAGAGAGAGCCAATAGAAAAGTCGAAAATAGTAATGAGAAGGAGGAGGACGACGAGCATGGACAACCGAACAACATGGTTGACCGAGTTGGAACACTGCTGTTGTGTCCCATTCAGGTGGTTAACCCCTGTCATTTCATCACTACTCTCTCAGGGGAAAGAAGTCCCATCTCATTGTAGTGGCGCAATCAATCCATCCCATCCCACTGTTCTGTTTCAGGCAACTAGTTTGAAAGCCTTGGCACACCAAGTTCCGTGGAAGGTTGGGGTTACGCTGACATTGGAGGAGGCTAATGCTGCTCCAGAGGAATTTGAACATGCTACTATAGATTTAACTACTAAGTATGACAGCAGGTCTAAATCCTGTCAGTGGGTGAATGAAAATGGTGGTAAGGTGATTGATTTTCATGTTGAACTTGGTGAAGAGCAAGCCCGGCTGCTTGAAGAGGCTAGCCAAAAAAAAGGCATTTCTCTACATCAAAGAGCTGGAGCCGCCGCAACTAGGTGGCATGTATCGTCACTGTCTGAAGGTGTCAAAAAAGAAAGTTGCGAATCATCCTCTTTAAACCAGGATGGTGGTGAACCACCATTCAATCCAGACAGTTTTCCAAGCAGTTTTCTACTTACTGTCACCATTACAGCCAAGTCACGCATCCTTGGCAATACAATTGACTTGGGCTCAGGGACGCTACCAGGTGGAATACTGACAGCTAAACGAGGGCGAGTCTGTGAGCATCGATGTAGGCTCATTGGTAAAAGACAGGCTAGAGAAGGGCTGGCGGTGCTCTCCGACCATGTTGAGCTGATTCTTCTCTCTACCTTTGTTCCACCAGGAGATGATGTGGCAAAAGAAGAGCTATATTTGCGTTTAGCATCCCAGAGAAGGGCAGGAAACTGGGGTATTTCTGATCCAACAACAGCAGCAATGTTCTCAGAATCCGGTGGATCTGAGTCACGTGTGTTGGATGTGTCAGATCTACTCACAGATGCTGCACATGGGGTCAAGACTGTGACTCAAATTGCAAAAGAGTGTAATGCTCCTTTATGGGCATCAGTACTGCCGCAGGAACTATTTATCTCTTCTCATATTTCAGACGTGACAATTTCGAACTGGGCAATTCCCAGTGTGCGAATGGAAAGAACTGAGGTTAAGAAGAATAATTTCACCAGTAATTGTGGTGTTGGAATATTAGGTCTGCCGAGTGTACCACTGTTGGAGTTGAATGCAAAATTGATACAGGGAGTGGTGGAAATAGATCTCAGAAAAGAGGCATTTGGTCGGCTTTCACTTCAGACAAGCAATGTTTGTGTCACGGATTACCAGGCTCCTGTTCACCGTCAATCTCTATTGCATGTTGGCCCCCTTAAAACCTCTGTCGAGGTCATTGCAAAGGTGAGAGGGTAAAATCCAAACATTTCGTTCACACACACACACCAACATGATCCTAACTACTGCTATTACTTACTTTACCCCTAGTAAGGTGTAAATAGCTGCTCTGTTTTAACTTCTTTTTCCTTGTCATTTTTAGTCCTGGTACACACCACCTGGAGGATATGCTTTCCTCCACATGGACAATTGGAATGCAGATAATGTGATTACAAGCATCACTTCAGGTTTAGGGGCGTACAGTATCAACTGGTCGCCTCAATCCATAGTATCAGCCTGTCATCATGTATGGAGAAGTGCAGGTGGCAGTCATATTGCAACTGTGGCCCAGAGTTGCCTTGTAGGTTCAAGCAGTCAAACTGGGGATGCATGGATTACAGTACAGGGTTTTGATGGACGAGAGGTGAGTGCTTCTGCCTCATTTGGGAAATTCAATATTGCAATGGGGGGAGAGCACTGCCTGCAGCCAACACCACCTGTGGAGAATGAAGAAATGCGCCAACATATTAAAGAACTGGAGAGGCAGCTCATGGTTATGAGAGTAGCTTCCACAAGTGTTGTTACTAATGATGGCAGAGGAGGAGAGTAGCCACTTCGTTGCTCCGTCCTCTTTTCTTTCTACTCACCCAATTGAGTTTGATTGATCGGTTCCTACCTCTACAGCATATATTCATTTCATCACGCATTCCTGCTTCTTTTATGGGTGAAAAAATGTTCACAAATATATAATTGAAATTTAAAATTCGGCAACACAGACATGAAGTACTTGTTATCACTCAAAAATGCTACTCTGAAATGGCAAGGCAACTGTATGCAGATATTTCCTAAAGAGCGAGCCCACGCGCTCTCTCTCACTTGGTTCAGTTCATTCCTGCGGAAGTAGGAAAATGAATATAACCACAACACCATCATAGACCAAAACAAATGAAACACAAAAAAATGAGATGGGGATCTACAACTACCCACCGGTGGGATTTCATCATCAGAGTCTTCCTCTTCTTCCTCTTCATCATTTTTACCCCCGTACTGTTTCAACATCTCTGTCATGTTGTCCATTGCTGGGCCGCCCATTCCACCGGGCATTCCGCCCATTCTGGGCATTCCGCCCATTCCGCCCATTCCGGGCATTCCGCCCATTCCGGGCATTCCACCACCAAACCCGGCCCCTCCGTTTAATGCAGACATATCAAAACCTCCAGTTTCCCCAGGTTCATCATCCTCATCTACCCACTTGTTCCAGTCAATTGTTACTTGGCCCTTTTCTTGATGCTTGTCTTTGAGGAGACGTACCCAAGGTTCAGTATCTTTTGATTCGTCTTTCTTGTATATATGCATCTGGATCGAGCGAGGGAGAACCTTCCATGTGCTTTTCTCCGGGTTGACTTCATGCATGAATTCATGGTTAAGCTCGTATTCCTTTCCTTCTGAACATCCACTATATTCACCATGAGAGGAAAGAGGAAGAAAGAGGAAGAAAGAGGAAGAGAGCAGCGGTTCATCAGTTATACAAGATAATTATGAACATATCATATCATTACACTCTCGATTTTATTCCCTAACACCACCATACATCACAGAATGCCCCTCGTACTAAGGGTATACGTATCCAATACAGATTTTACCCACCACACTCCCAGGGAACCATGAAAACGCCATACTCCCAAACATAACAACCTACAATATAATGCACAATGAGCCAGCCCTATTCGACACACCAATTTCTTAATTTCTCACACAACTAATGCATAAACTACCACTCCTACCAACACAATAGCACCACGGCAACACCCCTCGAATGCACCAAACGGCCCTCAATTTCTATAAAACTAACCACAACAAAGCCACCTTACCCCCCTCCCCTATCCCATCCTTCCCGCCCCACTACCTCATATTCCTAACACAACAAATAAAAAATTATCACTCTTACCAACACCAATACCAACATCACCACCCTTCAAATGTACCCCTCAATAATCCAATTCCGACCCCACACCCTAACCCTAAAATCCTAACTCTAACTCTAAATTCTAAACCCTAAAACCGTATAACCCTAACCCTTTAACCCTCTAACCCCATACACCCATACAATACCTCATATTACCTGAATGACAGCTTGTCTTCCGTCAAATCCAACTTTTCCCCGGTCACATCTGGTAGGTCAATGGTTACATACAGTGAATCTGCTCTCTGTGCCCACTTCACGGGCGCATTTGATATTGATTCAGCCATCTGAGATATGAATTAGTCGAAATTGAGCCACTTTAGGGTGTTGGAGGGCTCTGGAGATCACTGGACTAATGGGTGAACCACAGATACTGCACAGGAGTAAATCCAGCTTATATTCAGGGACCGCGTGAAATCGGTCAAACCTCGCTTATATTTAGGGATTGTGAAGGCAAATAGTTACATGCTGTGAATCTGATAAAAAAAGCAGTGGTAATTGAGCCACCACTTTAGGGAGTTGGAGGGGTTTGGAGATAAGTGTTGGCTAACATGTGGCCCCAGATAAAGCACAAGAGGGTAAAACTTGGCTTATACTTAGGGAGAGGGTGAAGAGTAAAACTGTCGAAATTATTGTAGTATTTGGATCGTGAATACAAGGCTACTCTTCCAATCGACAGCCACCACACGAGAGACTAACAGCGTAGCAGTCAAATAAATAATAGTTTATTCACTGGGCTACAGTCCGCATGCTCAGGGAAAAAACATCCCGAAGAGTGATTAGCCATTATTGTATCATCTATGTGTAACGTTCCCAAAGAATGTTGGCTCTAATGTTCCTCGAGGAACGTTCTACTGCCTTCCTAAAATTCTAACCCTTAAGGTTCTGCGTTACTCTCAGCGGCTTCGTTATACACAACTCACTCGCCCAATCACAGCGATGAATCATATAAGCGTCGGGTAGATGCCTTACCAGTGCAGCTGCCGCCGGCCAAATAGTGGGTTGTTGTGTTGGCTGGTCGGACGGATTTTTGAGTGGCCGGTCACTGAACAGCCATTTTGTAAAAATCAAGGGAAAATGTCATTTTCAACTTAATAGCTGAAGAATTATATAGTACCATTATCTAATCTTGAGACTCTTTCGGCAATGTAAAAACACAAGGTCCCTGTCAAGCTGACATGATTCATTGTTATGGTTGGGACGAGTGAGTTGTATTCAGCGAAACTGAGAAACACGGAACGTAAGCTACAGTTCTCGGAACAGTAGAGCATTCTTTGCGAAAGTTATACTTAGGTTCGTTACTTTTGGTAGGAACGTACGATAGGATAATCTAATCACTCATCATGTGCATTTCCCTGAGCGTTCGACTGTAACCTAGTGAATAAACTATTTGTTTGACTGCTACAGATACACTGTTGGCCTCTCGTGTAGTGGCTGGCGGTTGGTGAGGTCTCATATTCACGATCCAAATTCAATAACTGTGATAGACTCCAGACCAGTTCACCACTCAATGGCTACCGTATTTCCTGAGTAAGAAAAAGCTCTTTCAGAAGGATCCGATCTAGCTAAACATCTTAGCCATTTTCTTACAACTGGGGTTAAGAGCTTAAATGGACTTTGGCGGAGCCTTCCACCACTCGTATGGATATTTGTCTTTGGATTTATCTTTCAATTACAACTTTGCAACACCTAGATACTACATATTACATTATTCATTGATAGATTGCAGCCCTCCATTGTTGCCTCGTCTTAAGTATCGTCCAAACTGCTAGTGGCTCTTCATCATTAGGATATTCATTTTCATGTCCAAAACGTTCCTTAATCACTATAGTAGTTTCATGCAAATTGAATGGAAATACTCTCACGAGCCTAACCCATAACCTACTATGACCTCAGCACAATGGAAACCTTGTACGTGCACAACCTACCCGATGTTACTGTCTACTCCAACGACGAGTCATTATATAGACGGCGCAAGTACCGGAGGCGTGAAAGAGGTGAATACATATACCATGATAATACTACTGCTCTGGTGATGGTTATTTTTGTCGCCATTGCTGCGGCCACGACGACAATAAACAAAAAGGCGCAAATGGCACCAACACTCTGACACCGGTAACAAGATTACCACAAGAATGATAACGATGATAATGACAACACGCAATCATCAGCATCTTACCACTGCTGAGTAGAACATTAAGAGAAAAAATGAACCCATCACTCTGGGCCAAAAAGCGATGTCGGCTTACGGGAACGTCTGTCTGAACTCCACGTATTGAGTCAGATGGCTGTAGTATTAGAGAATGAGTATCCCTCCTGGATACTAGATTGCGCTGCAAATCACCCAGACTATTCAGGAATTAGGGTCTAACTCTGCAAGAAATTTAGCGTTATCCTGGTTCAACACTTCCCTATAATGAAATGAAGGAAAAGGAACCTACAACGAAAAGCACCTATGCATTGGCGCAAGCGACGCCACTCATGGTTTTATCGCTTGTAACACAAACTGATGAGTGATGCAGAATACTATGTTAGTAAGTGGTGTGTTCACACCACTTAGAGCATGCTTGAGTATTGAAGAAGGTCATTGAGGCCCCAGAGAAAAGGAAATGAAGTAGTAAGTATGTATTAAATGAGGAGCAGGCCTATAATAGATGTACAATTTTATAGGTGTAAATTTTCTTGTGACCCCAACTTAACAGGTAGTACTGGCCCAGAATTAACCATTTCCTCTCTTCCATTTTTACTGTGTCATCAGTCTGTATCAGTTCCTCACTCTCCTCCTTGCTGTATTTGTCAACGTCTCTTTATTTCTCCGCAATTCAAAACTAACTACAATGTATAGCCCACAACGACAGAGCATCTATGTGGTGGACCAAGCGATGTTAATACTCTTCTCATTAACCCTAACCCTAGCCCTAAATCATAACTTTATCTCTAGCCCTAAAATTCTAACTCTAACTCTAGGCCCTAAACTCTAACCCTTTTACCCTAACCATAACCCTAACCCTAATCCTAATCCTAAAATCCCAACTCTTAACTCTAAACCTTTAACCTTAGCTCGAACCCTGAGGAAATGGTGTAGGATGTGTGTATACGACTCACCTCACTGGGGCTCACTGGGCCCTGCGCCACTAACGAGGACACCCGGCAGCTGAATCACTAATGAGGATGCTGCCGGGTTACCCTCCCGGTTTTATAGCTTGAGTTGCGGTGCCAGGACAGCTAGTACAATATGCGCATACGGACAGAGAATATAATTTAGTGTGAAATGCTGGAGGAAAAGCAGTACGTAGTGGGCATGTGGACTGAAACCGGCAGGGGATTGAATCCTACTACTCATTCGTATGATTATTCTGGCCAAAGAAGTCCGGGAAGCTGGGAGGCTTCAACAATCGCGTATGATCCCAAGGAAGAATTACTGTGGGTGGGCTACTCTAGTGGGTTTCTGTGTTCGTTCCATTCGGCTGAGCTCCAAGGAGGAGCGTTGGAGCGTTATACATCGAGGAAAATTGCTGAGAACGGAGTGAAGTGTGTTATGCCTTACTCTCTGGGTGTCCTTGCAGTTCACGCAAGAGGCGTTCAGTTGTTTTCTAGGGGTCTGATGTCAAAAATGAAGTACATTCGTGGTTCTCTCGAACAGGAGGATAGTGGAAAGGGCGTTAGTAGTGGTGGTAACGAGGGGGGGGGTAAAGAAAGGGAATTATTTTGTTGTGCAGCTTTCAATGCCCCTTTCATGGCGATGACAGACGGCGGTGATAGCATGATGACCCATGTTACCGTGGGAGGGGGGAACACGTTAGATCAGCTAGATATACGCTCTTTTTTACGAAAATCTACCTCCATTACAATACCAAATGGATCCGTTGCGAAATCCATGGCCTGTGGAGCTATGTTGGCAGTAGGTTGCGAAGACGGCAGGGTGATGCTGTACGATGCTACGTTACGTCACAAGAATCCGCAGATGATCTTTGCAGCCCACAATGGCCCTGTCGTCAGTACTGCCTGCTCACCAGGAGATGGTTACCTGGTTGTTACTGTTGGACAGTCTGCCAAGAGCATCAATCCTTATGATGAAAATGCCTCTTGTACATACAGCTGTGATCCTGCCATTCAGGTGTGTGGAACTCTCCCCCACCTGTGCTGGCTAGCATCCACCACCAGTACGATTGTTCTTGGCTTAACCCTGAGTTCTTTTGAATGTGTTAGGTGTTTGATGTTCGCATGATGACTGCTAGAGTCCCGCTCTACTTCCCTGAATTTATCAGTGATCCTTGCGCTGTTGCTTTTACCCCTGACGGTACATTAGCCGTGGGTGGCCGCTCTGGTCATCTGGCATTGCGATCCTCCAGTGTTGATTTGTTTGGTGAGGATGCCTGTGATGAATTCCATGTCGCGGTGAGTTGCAGATAAAGTGATCCACGTTTTGCATGATGGTTTTAAAAGATAAGACCAGTGTGTGTGTGGTGTTATTGTATTCTATTGCCTAGTACTTGCCACAGTTCTAACCCAATCCATCTGATACGCGTATGCTTGCTGAAATTTGTAAGTGTACTATTCCTAACTGACTGATGATGAGCCATTCCAGGTGGATCTATCCACAGGCATGCCTGATGGCATCGCTGGCATTGCAGCATCCTCTTCTGGCGCTCGTCTAGCAGTGTCCTGTGTCAGTGGGGCAGTACTGCAGTTTACTAATGCACCATCAGCCCAAACGGGAAATATTTTCGTTAATCATAAGTCACTCCCAACCAGAATACCTGATTTTCCACCACCAAGATCACCTGTCAATGTACTTCCGAATGATCCCTCCCCACTTGGGTCAAAATACGTGGCTCGTCAGACTATGGAACAGTTTTATTCTACTGGGCCGTTGTCCTCTTCAATGGCAAACACACCTTGGATTGAGTCTCAGTTGCTACAGCGCCCACCGGCGAGGCAGATATCTACGAGTGTAGCCTCTGTGGCGGAGGAGAGAAGAGGCATCAAGACAGCTACAATGCCTACCCCATCGTACCCTCCTAATAGCCTTATCTACGGTGTGGGGAAAATTCTATATGCTCAGTGTGACCCAAGGCATTCGGAAACTACATCTGCATTACCCTCATCTTCTGGTGCGCCATCATCTTCCAATAATCGCAGGGGGGGGCGAGAAGGAACGATGGCACAATACGATATGCCTACAAGGTATCAAAGGATGAGATGGATCCCCAGTAGGAAGACACATTATAAGGAGTTGGACTTTAACAAGCATAACAAGACATCCTACGTTGGGCTACACGTAAGAATATATCATTTCTTTCTTAGAGTTAGGGTTAGGGTTGGGTTTAACTTAGCTTACGGGGGATGTGTTGGCTGTCTATCTTGGGATTGAGTGAGTTGGCAGACGATGTAGTCGTCTTAACCCTAACCCTAGCCCTAACCACATTAACCCTAACCGCATTTTAGTGAGTATTTGTATTTAATTTAATAGATATCACTGCTTAACCATGGCATTCTGCAATCCGAGCACTGCAGAATGATATGCCGAATGCCTACATGAACACAATCGTACAACTGCTTTATTTTGTGGATCCCTTGAAGCACACAGTACTCCAGGAGCAATTCAACACTCGCCACACTCATCCAGAAATGTTGTCAGCTACCACTGCGTTGGCCTGTGAGCTTGGAATGCTCTATCACCAGTTCCAAGTTATCGAGAGTCTTACGAGTTGCCCGGAGGATGCGCCAAAAAAAGAAAATAGTAACGTGTTGAGGTGCATACACTCGTCTAATATCATCCGCCATATTAAACAGGTAGGTAGGTAGTTAGTTATTTATATATTTAGTTCACCCAGCACCCAAACTGACACAACAGATCATGCCATTATTTCAGATGCCTGAAGTCTGTGCCCTGGGCCTTTTGGAAGATGCACCATCTCAGGACCCCGCCCCACCCTCCCTACCTCAACGCCTGGAGGCATTTCATCGATTTTTGCTTACAGAGCTGAACAGAGACCTTGGAACAGCTTCGCCCGTTGATGCTTTGTACGGGTACACGGTGCGGTCTGTCAATACAGCAGTGCAGCATGTCAATGCTGCAGCTGAAGGAGAGGGGGAAGGAAGATTGACTAGAGCATTCGTAGCCGAACTGCCTACC
>PJEL010003416.1_pt1 | contig 13616 bp, 13 predicted proteins | sample 1853271 | NCBI WGS metagenome assembly PJEL01 (sample SAMN08108733, study PRJNA415343) | Invertebrate metagenome, whole genome shotgun sequencing project. | host: Globobulimina | place: Sweden: Gullmar Fjord | collected 2015-08 | reverse complement strand
TGAATATACTCAAGGTGGAATAAGGTAGTTAAGAGGCTGAACTAATGCTTACAGAAAACCCCTTAGATTTTATTAAAAATTCAAATATTGGCATTCATGCTGTTTCACCTGAAGGTATAATTAAGTATGCCAACCAGCATGAATTAGATGTATTAGGCTACGCTGAAGATGAGTATGTCGGTCATCACGTCTCTGAGTTTCAATTCGACAAATCCTGTTTAGATCATATGATGGATAAGCTGTCAAAATTTGAATCTTTCACAAACTTCCCTGCCATGGTATACGGCAAAAACAAAATGAAATATATTTTATATAATTCAAGCGTCTATGAAATCGAAGGTGAATTTATTCATACTCGATGTTTTGGTAACGAAATATCAGAAGATGTTTACCATGCCTTTTTAGTTGAATATAAAAAGCGATTCACCCATAAAGTGAATTAAAAAGCACTGGGTATAAAAAACAGTCGCGATTAAGCGACTGTTCAATGAAAGCTAAAGTCTGACAAATAAAAATTAAAACCCTAGCTACGCGTAATAAAGATTATTCTTTATTTTCAATTACGTCATCAGTAAAGTCAGTATGCCAGAACTTATATCCCTGCACAGTTGCTTGAGCTGCCGCGCCCCATAAGTTTGCTTGATAGACTTTAACACCTTCCATATCAGCGGATTGGTTAGCCGAAGCATTACCCCCTTCACCATCATGTTCTGCGCTTGCCTCTGCACGAGCACCACCCTCCCAACCTGACTCTTTAAAGCGAACTAAAGCATCATTATTTAAAAAGACATAAACAAATGCTACTTGCTTAAAACCAATGCCAGCACCAACACCAACGGAAGCAAAACGATAATAATCAATCTTCCCACTATCATGTAGCGTACAAACTCCACCACCCGTAGAAGCAGCAAATAAATAGCTATCACTACCCGTGCAAATTACATGAGACTTATTACCGCTCACAACACCTTTTGCATCAGGGTGATCTTCATAAATTTTGGATAAGGCTGAAGAAGTTTCATCTCGAGCATTTTTCATCTTATCTGCTGGTGTATTACCAGTTGCGCAACCGAATAATAAGCTAGTGGTTAGCCCAGCCAAGATGTATTTTTTTATTGTCATTCTTTCACCCTATTTGAATTGTTTTACCAGATAATTATTTACCTAATACAATATAGGTTAAATTTTACAAAAATGGGCATAGTATATTGATTTTTAAATCTTCCTAACTCATTTGTTCGCTGGTTATTAATTATTAATATTAACTTATCCCGCTAATACGAATTCGGCTTACGTTTAAGTTCATTAAGTGACGAAGCACATATCGAAAAAGAAGTTTTTTAATACCTGAAAGGTTGCTGCCATAGTGTGCGTAAAAGTCATCCGGTTGATTATAAATACCATAATCATCAGCAATACCGTCCCTTTGTATGTAAGTATCTTCCCCTTTCCAATCAACATCAGGTGCGGCAAGACATTTAGTGGCAATACCAAAACCAGAAAAGGATTCAGATTGTTCAACAAAGCTACGCTGAACCTGTTTTAGATAAGCTTTATCAATAATATAGCCCTCTAAATTAAGCCAACGGTCACCATAATAAACCTCAACCCAACTATGAATAATGCGTTTAGGGGCGATTACAAACAAATAGTTAGGGATTGCACCTCGTTGCAGATCATTAAAAATAGTAAAGCCATGGAGTCGTGTGGGTATACCCACTGCACGTAACAAAGCTATTAATAACGTGCCCTTGGTATTACATTGGCCATAACCATCAGCTAATACTCGACTTGCAGGCAAACGGTCATCTTCGTTATAGCCAAATTGGATTTCATCACGTACATAGTTGTAAATTGCGCCAATGGCATCGTATTGAGACAAGTCACGCCACTGCCTTTGTTCAACCAATGTTTGAATATTTGGCTGATTAAAATCCAACATCTGCGTTTCTTTTAGAAGGTCTTTTGATAGTTTCGACATGGGGGTTTCCTGCTTAATGATTATCTGCCTAGAATAATCAATTGCTGAATAGGAAAATTGAATAAACTAGCTATCTTTTTTAAAAAGCGTAAGTGCTTCTCTAATGGTCATACCGAAGGTGCTTCGAAAGGTTCGACTTAAATGGGCACTGTCTGAAAACCCTGCCAAGTGAGCCGCATCAGTAGCTGAGCTATTATTTATTATTGCTTGCATCGCACACATCATCCGTCGCCATAACAAGTAAGGTCGCCAAGCAATGCCTAGCTCGTCACGAAATAGATGGAGAAAACGACTTTCTGATAAAGCTAATTGGCTAGCAACTTGTGATGCCCGCCAGTTGACTGGTTTGATACAGTCGCCATGTAAACATTGGTTTAGTTCAGTTAATAACTGCTGAATACGTTTATCTTTTACCGTACTTTGATTACTAAAGAGCATGTTATGAAACAAGTGTTGCTTGCTGAGATTTAACTGCTGAAATAAAGGTACTAAATGTTCACCGACTTCTTCAATCTTAGTTGGTTGCTTAATCACTGTAGAAAAACATGAAGAAAATGTCTTAAACGGCTGCCCTGCCAACCTAGTAGACAACTCCTGTCCTAAATCACTCTTTGGCTCAACAAGTAATATCCAGCCTGCTGACATTTGTAGTTGATGTTCAATTTTTGAGTCAATGATGGTTAACCCTGAGATATCGTTTGTATTTAATTTACAAAGCGACTTACTTTGAGGCCATATTACTTGTATCGCCTGATGGCTATGGGGAGCGGCATCTAAACTGTTGCCATAGATAATGACTACACCTGTGTGAATCCAAACAGTAGGTTTAATCATGTTATGTACCTTTGATTAGTTGTTGCCTATATGTTGCCATAAGAAACAAATATTAGTGAGCACTTTGCTTTTAGTTGAGGCTGAATTTATTCTAGCTGAGGGTTACTGATAAATAACAAAGTGTGTAAAAAACATTATAAAGACGAAGATGAAGGTCTATTTGGGAGTGGATATAAACAGAAATGGGATAATTTTATACTTTAAATAACACAAAGTATGAGCATATCAGGCTATAAGCCATAATTATGTGAGGAAAATAATAGGCCACTATTGCGCTAAAACAAAAAGCAATTATGGCCTTATATAACTAGCCGTTAACAGCATCTTTTAATGCTTTACCAGCTTTAAAAGCAGGCACTTTAGCTGCTGAAATTTGGATCTCTGCACCTGTCTGAGGGTTACGCCCAGTACGAGCAGCACGGTCATTTACTTTGTAAGTACCAAAGCCAACCAATGCTACATCACCGCCGCTAGCTAACTCAGAGGTTACAGAGTCAATCAAACTATCTAACGCACGACCAGCAGAAGCTTTTGTGATCTCTGCGCCTTCAGCTATTTTTGCTATCAATTCACTTTTATTCATTATTATTATTCCTTATTTATTGTGGCAGCTAACATACTAAGGGATAGCAATGGATTGAGCAATAGCATTATTTTTTAGTTGTTTTAGTGATGTAACCTAAAAGGTTTTCACCATCACTTGCTACTGCACCATCACAACTTTGCGTGACAAACTCAAGTTCATGGGTGATACAGTTCAGCTGATCTCTTATATCGTGACTGACAAATAACAGATGTGTTTTGCTGTTTGCCGCAATATAGTCCATTAACGCTAAGACCTTTTCGCGATTATGATTGTCTAGCCCTTGGCATGGTTCATCTAAAATCAAAATCATCGGTAGCTTAACTACTGCACGTGCAATTAACACTAAGCGCTGCTCACCATAGGACAGTTGGTTGAAGTAAGTATTTTCATGCTGCTCTAATCCTAGTAAGACTAACCATTGTCGGGCAATAATTACTTGATGTCGGCTGGGGCTATCATATAAACCTATGCTATCGTAAAACCCTGAAAGTACTACTTGAATAAGGGTGGTTGATACACGGTAATCACGATGTAACTGTGCGCTAACTAAACCATAATGACGCTTTATATCCCAAATAGACTCACCACTGCCACGCTTTACACCAAATAAATGAATATCTTTACCATAAGCTTTTGGGCTATCACCAGAAATCATCGCCAATAGGGTTGATTTACCACAACCATTTGGCCCCATAATGCGCCAGTGTTGGCCTTGTTCAAACTGCCAGTTTAGTGCTTCAAATATTGGCTTTTGATCAAAGCTTACCGAAACATTATTAACCGCGACTAGTGGTGTGTTTTTTTCAAGGTGATCATATTGCAAGCAATCTGGTAAATGGTGCGGCAGCGCATAATGGTTTTCATTAAGCAATTGCCATTGCTCAGTAGCAATGATTTCCTCTCTCTTGCCTGACAGTACTATTTTACCCAGCTGCATATAAACTAAACTTTCAATACTGCTAGGTAGGCTTTGATGATAAAAATCAAACAAAATAATACTAATACCCTGCGCTACCAGAGAGTTAAGTACATCACTTAAATGTGCCTGCGAGCCAATATCTAAGCCTGCATAAGGCTCGTCTAATAACATAACTTGCGGCTTCAACATTAATGCCCGTGCCATTAAGACTTTACGAGTTTCACCGGTAGATAATATTTTAAAAGGTTTATCGAGTAGTTTATCAATAACTAACAGGTTAACTATTTCATCTAAATCCTCTGGTAAAAAGGGCTTATCATCTACAATAATCTCAAGTGCTGTACGGCCGTTATCTACACCCTCTTCCATAAAGTCACTGCGGTCATTTAAGCGATCTTGTTCTAGGGTTTGCGCTTCTAATTCAAAGCTTAAGGTAGTAAATTTTTCTGTTAACACCACACTACCTTGATAATCGGTAATTTCACCTGCCAATATTTGCGCTAACACAGACTTACCACTGGCATTATCACCGAGTACAAGCAGTGACTCACCTTGTTTTAAGGATAATTGGGGAATAGATAACTGTGAATTATTCGAGAGTTGAAAGTTTAACTGTTCAATAGATAACATAGCGACTGCTTGGGGTAAGACAAAATAAGATGTGGTGATTTGATTATACAAATTCAGCTAATTTAAAAGCTACAAATAAATAAGTATTAATTATTATTAGTTATGCCTATTGACCTGTCTATAACTTTATAGTTTAAGATGTTTTATGGTAAATCAATGGAGTATCACTGTGTATCAAGTATCTGAATTAGCAAATAGGGTGGGAATGTCTCGCACGGCTCTACTGTATTATGAAAAGTTAGGCCTTATTAAAGGTCGAAGATTAGATAATGGCTACCGAATATATACCGATTCAGATTTACAACGTATTAGGTTGATTCAACAACTACATCAAGGCGGTTTAACGTTAAAAGAATGTCGCGCATGTTTGATGGATAAAATGGATAAGCAGTTAATAGCAAAGCGCTTAACTGAACTAGATACCGAGATAGAGCAAAAGCAGAAATCTAGAAATTTACTTGCCGCAATGCTTGGGATTGGTGACGAAAAGGCTTGGCATGAAGCTGCAATAAACAATGCACCAGATGCCCATCTGGACTGGATAAAACAACAAGGCTTCAATGAACGCGAAGCTTTACGATTAAAGTGGTTATCAAAAAATATGACACAACACGAACAATACATGAATGATTTCATGAAGGTATTTGAAACATTAACACGCTGGGGACCAGGCAGTGAAAGCGAAACCTCAAAAGCACTTGCTAGCGTACCGATTGAACCAACAAATATTTTAGAAATTGGCTGCGGCAAAGGCTTAGCAACATTAGTGTTAGCCAATAAACTATCAGCTAAAATAACCTCTGTAGATAATGAGCAGTCAGCATTGGATGGCTTGAAAGAAATTGTAGCACAGAGAGGAGTTGCCGATAGAATTGAGCCTGTCTGTGCAAGCATGACGGATTTACCCTTTGAAAATAAGTCGTTTGATTTAATTTGGTCAGAGGCTTCCGCTTATATCATGGGTGTTGAAAATGCCTTAGCTAAGTGGAAGTCACTATTAACAAATGATGGTGTGTTGGTATTTAGTGATCTTGTTTTATTAGACTCTAACCCAAGCGAAGCGGTTAAAGCATTTTGGCATAAAGAGTATCCAGATATTCAAACCGCTGAGACTCGGCGTAAGCAAATAACAGCTGCAGGATATGAGATCATCTCAGATTTTAGCTTCAATCAGTCTTCTTGGGATAACTACTACCTACCATTGAAAAAGCGTGTAGAGCAGTTAATGCCTGTAATGAAAGATTCTGCTGCATTAAAAGATATTGCTGCTGAAGTTGAATTTTATCTTAAGCATAACGCAGAGTATGGTTATCAAATGTTTGTTTTAAAAAAGAAATAGCCTGCAAGGCTGGCAAGCATTGATTAACAAAAATAGAGTTATATGTTAAAAATATTAGTAACATTTGCCAGCATTTTAAATTCAAGGTAAGGTTAATAAAAGGATATAAATCAAATAGAAGGGAACTATGAGCTGGTTACAATTTCATTTTAAGTGCCGATTTTACCTGCAGAAGCTAAATCAAGGAGCTAGCATTCAACAAGCAGCTATAACCTTCGAAGAAGCAAATCTTGATGAACTTTATTCGGAAAAAGAAAGCTCTAGCTTACAGAAAGAGTTATTCAGAAAAATAACGAGCCTAGTTCATAATTCAGATACTATAAAAGCATTGAAGGTATTTTCATCACTAAATTTATCTGAAAGTTTAACCACATCAAAAACCAATAAAAATATTACCGAAAAACTGTCCTATTTAGAGGCGATAACAGCGGTATTTCTCGTATTCATTACTATTTATAAATTATTTGTCTATCCCGTTTTTTTTGAACTTTTACAGCAATACCCAAGCTTAAGTAGCCAGCTATTTACCTTATTTCCCTCAATGTGGTTCATAGGATTAACCATTGCTTTATTCACTTTTGTTTTTACTTTTTCATACCGTAAATACTTAAAAAATATCGATGCGGTAGTTATTAACCAGTCCAGCAAGGCGATGAAAATTTTCACACCAAAAAATGTATTAGCTGAAATGCAAACGCTGCATCAGATCATCTCACTACCATTAGGAAGCCAGCAGTCAGATAGTCTACTTAACAAAAAAATGAATAAGATAATCGAAGCAGGATTAGATGAGTCTGTCGAGCTAAGCTATCTTTATCAACACCATGCTGAAAAACTAGATGCTGCTATTTGGAAGCACGCTCAACGCATGTTTGGCTTCATGTATACGCTAATGACAATAAGTATCGGCTTTTACATCATGCAAGTATATGAACCCATTTTTAAACTAGGAGCATTAATAGAATGAACAACATAAAAGGATTTACCTTAATTGAATTAATGATCGTCGTTGCCATTATTGGTATTTTATCCGCCGTTGCATTACCTCAATACCAAAGCTATACCATTAAAGCTCATGTTGTTGAAGCCTACAATTTTGCTGGAAACTTAAGACAGCCAATCACAGAATATTATGTTAAAAACCTTCGTTTTCCAGCGAATAATGAGCAAGCAGGTTTGCCTTCACCTGATAAGTTAATTTCCAATAAAATTACCAAAGTGACTGTTGAAAATGGTGCTTTTCATATTGAATTAGGCAATAAAGCCCCTGCTCCTTTGCAGGGAAAAACACTCACTTTTAGACCATCTGTAGTTGAGGGCAGTCCAATAAGTCCAATTTCATGGTTATGTGGCTACTCAAAGCCAGTTAAAGGCATGAAAGCGATTGGTAATAACAAAACAGACCTAGATATTTCAATGCTAGCAGGTGAGTGTAGATAGTTATCCATAAAGAAGAGCACTGCCCTTTTACTCTTCTTTATCTAACAGCTCCATTAATCCCACTAGCACCGCAAAAAATACCCCCCAACAGGCCAAATTATCCATGTTGTGCCCCAGTCCATAGTCCATAAGCTCCAACCAAGAAATATAGCGGTTAATGAAGGCCAATAAAATGCCGCTAATTCTTCTGAATGTTTTGCACGCTTACCTTTCTCTGTCTTAACGTTAACATCAATAACGACTTCAAACACTTTACGATCACAACCTAGCTCTCTTCCATAAAATCACTGCGGTCATTCATGCGATCTCACACTAAGATATACCGCTTTAATGTTGGTCTATACTTCCAAATAACCAACGCTAACTATTTATGCATGGAATCATACTGAATCAATTGAACAAGTATGCCATTTCACATTGCAGAAAAACTTACTATCAACTTTTAATGGTGGCATTTATGAAACATCTCAATGATAGACAATGGCTAACTTTGGTCAATATCATTCAATGAAGTCGTTTAAAGAATCTATTTTTAAATATACCTACAAACATACTAGGCTCTTGTTGGTTTTACTTTTTATTAGCAGTGGCACTATGATTGTCTGGTACATGGAAAAACAACAAAGTGTCTTAGTGGAGTCAATTAGTGTTAAAAATGCCGAATTATATCTTGGCGCAGTTAGCGAGTTTCGTACCCTTTATACTTCTGAAGTAGTTAATAAGCTTAAAAATAGCAATATTTCCATTATTCATAATTATCATGAACTAGCTGATGCGATCCCATTACCAGCAACGTTAAGCATGTTGCTCGCGCAGCGTATTGGTCAGCGCAGTTCAGGCACTAAAGTCAAACTATACAGTCCATTTCCTTTTCCTTGGCGAAAAGAAGCTAGGGGGTTACAAGATAGTTTTTCTCAAGAAGCATGGGACTTTTTTCAAAAGTCGCCTGAGTTAGCCTACTTCTCCTTTGAAGTTATCGGTGATAATCGAGTTCTACGTTATGCCGTTGCCGACCAAATGCGAGCAGATTGCGTTGAATGTCATAATAGTCATCAAGATACGCCAAAGTCTGACTGGAAAACTGGCGATGTGCGCGGTATTTTGGAAGTATCCCTTCCCATTGGTATATTTCAACAACAAGCAAAGGCAAATCTAGCGGGCTTTATTTGGCTGATCCTAGGTGTTTCCCTCGTTGGCTTATTAACCTTAATGCTGTTGATTGGTCGGCTCAAATTTAACTATCAGCAATCTCAAGAAAAATTAAATATCGAAGTAGAGCAAGGTAAGCTGACACAAATTAAAGTGTTAGAATCGAATGAAGATTTACAGCAAACACTGATACAACTTAAGCAGACACAAGAATCATTAGTAGAAAAAGAAACTATGGCAGCACTCGGCGGCATGGTTGCTGGCATTTCTCATGAAATTAATACCCCTATAGGCATCTGCGTAACTGCCGCGTCGGTATTAGAAGAGCAAACACAAGACATTATATTTCACACGGAAAAAGGCAAGCTGACCCGAGTGATGCTTGAATCCTATACAAAAGCATCTTTGGACGGTGGTAAAATTATAACCCATAACCTGCAAAGGGCCTGTGAGTTAGTGGATAGCTTTAAGCAAGTAGCTGTGGACCAAACCAGTCATGAACGCCGCATTTTTAATCTTAATACTTACCTAAAAGCTATTGTAAATTCCTTAAGACCACAAACCAAACGCCACGTCAAAGAAGTACTTATAGATTGTCCTGAAACCATAGTTATAGATAGTTCTCCTGGTGCATTATCGCAAGTGATAACTAATTTAGTCACCAATTCGGTCAAATATGGTTTTGATGGCATTACGGATGGCATTATTTCTATCAAAGTGACAGAGGAACTTGATCATTTAACAATTCATTATCAAGATGATGGCAAAGGTATTGCTGAAGATTTGCACAAAAAAATATTTGAACCCTTTTATACCACAGGACGAAATAGTGGCGGCAGTGGCCTAGGCCTGCATATTATTTATAATATAATTGTGCAACTTTTTAAAGGCACAATTGTTTGCCATGGCTGTAAGGACGATGGTGTCATATTCGAAATCATCTTACCGTTCAATGAATCAATGAAGATTAAAGCTAACGAATAGCACCATTAATCATAGAGCATCTAGGTACATCATTCTGGTTTACTTACCTATTCTAAAAGTCACTACAGACACAAAAAACGACTCCTAAGGTAAGTCGCTCTTTGTTCATCATATATATTGCATATGAATAACAGTACTCCTCATTTAAGACTCTTCTTTATCTAACAACTCCATTAAGCCGACTAAAGCAGCAAAAAGTACTCCGCCAACAGGCCAAATTATCCACGTTGTGCCCCAATCCATTGTCCATAAACTCCAACCAAGAAATATAGCGGTTAATAAGGGCCAATAGAATGCCGCTAATTTTCCTGCACGCTTTTCTCGCTTACTTGTCTCGGTCTCAACACTATCCTTAAGAATATTGTTATAAGCTTCAAACCTAGCGGAAACGGGCAACAAAAGGTAGAGACCGGTTGCGATAATCAGAATTAACACAATAAGCATCATCAAGGTGACATCTGAGCCTTCAAAGAACATGGCGGAAAACATTAACGGTACAAAACTGACAATAAATAAAAAAATAGCTATCGATAATCTTAAGTTATAACGTGGACGAAATTTCTCCAACTTGTCTTGAAAGACACTATGAACACCATAGGCTAGTTCAAAGGGTTCATTATCTATAACAGCAGTATCTTTCTCATATTGATTGATTTTAATAAAAAAACTAATCGCTATAGAAACCATCACCAAGATACCTAATATGCCAAAACCTGCGGCCATATCATCAGTCAAGTTCATCCTGTTAGTTTCAGCCATAGCTAAAAAGAAAAACAGTGGTATCACTGAACATAAACAAAGCATCACTCCTTTGGTAGTCAAGGTAGAAACTTCCATTTTCTGCTCAACGTATTTTAATGCTTGCTCTATGCTAATTTGAACAATGCTCGACTCTTTGCTTTCATTGTTTGACTCAAAAGTCTCATATTCATCTTTTAATAAAAAGTCTGTAGTAACATCAAAAATTTCCGCTAACTTAATTATTCTATTTAAGTCAGGAATACTATTAGCACTCTCCCATTTAGAAACTGACTGCCTCGAAATATCCATTTTCTCAGCCAGTTCTTCCTGCGACCAAGCTGATTGTTTTCTTAATTTGATAATCTTATCCGCTAATATCATAAAGTTTTCTCTATTCGGTGTAATTGAGCGCTAAGCTTAGGAAATCCAGTAGTTGCAGACTAGCAAGCCCAGTTGTTATTTTGTCAACCAGCGGTTGCAATATAAAATATTTGCTTAAATTTAACCATTTAATGGGTTACTAGCAACTGAGTTTATCATTTAAACATTAACATTTGAGCATACACCTTAACGGCTACTAACCAAGCAATTTAGACTGCGTATTCCCCCCCAAAAAGATAAGTGATAAAAAATCGACGACTCAAGCTTATAAGCCTAATTACTGACAAAGGAGTCATTTACCCTTAAGATACCACTAACTTATGTTTGGTGATGTCATAACACCAATTGTAGACAATGGCGTAAATAATAAAGAAGATGATCATGCCGATATCTAGGATTAATGCAGTAATAAAGTCCATATCAAGCATCCACATAATTATCGGTAACGTAACAATCAATAAACCAAGTTCAAATAACATCGCATGACCCATACGCATGATAAAAGAGCGTTCAAGTCTATTGTTGCCAAAATATTTATCAAAACCTAAGTTGTAAATATAGTTCCAACACATGGCGGTTAAGCTCAATACCACAGCCAAGCCCGTTACACTGCCCATATCAAGGCCACTGAAAAAGCTGCCTAATGGGATTAACAGGCTCAACGCGATAACTTCAAATAATATACTGTGTAAAATACGCTCTTGGGTCGACATTCAAATTTCCTCTGAAAAACAATTGCCAACAATTATATTTGAAATTAAGATGCATAAAAGTTAGTTACCATCGGTTTTATAGATATGTTAAATCTGCAACAACTCAAAACTTTTGTCGTTTGTGCTGAAATGGGCTCCTTTTCAGCTGCTGCACGAAAGTTAGGTAAGGCGCAATCGGTAGTTAGTCAAGCGATTGCCAATTTGGAAGTCGACTTAGGACTAGTATTATTTGATCGCAGCACGCGTAAGCCGACTCTAACAGCGCAAGGCATTAAATTGTTAGCACATGCGCAAGCAACATTAATACAATCTCAAGAGCTCGAATCAGCTGCTATGGCGCTATCTTCTGGTGATGAAAGTGAACTTACCTTAGTCGTTGACCCTGCCCTTTTATTGCCTAAACTGTACCAAATATTGCAAGATTTCTGCAGCCGCTACCCAGCCACCAACTTAACTTTAAATATCGCTAACAGTGACGAAATCGCTGAGATTGTAGAAGCACAGGATGCGCAGTTTGGCTTAAAATTAATTGATGCCTTAATGCCAACGGGCGTAGAACTTGGCTTGGTTGGTCATTTACCATTTTTCGTAGTCGTTCACCCCAAGCACCCTCTTGCGCAACTCGCGAGTGTATCTAGAGCTGAACTAGCCAAATATACCCAACTACTGGTACGAAGTGCTGAGAAAAAATCGCTTTCATTGCTACCAGAAATATCGCCAAAGAAATTCTGGTCTAATGATTTTGAAGCATTAAAGAACATGGCGGAGCATGAGCTGGGCTGGTGTTACCTGCCCTCACATATTGCGCAACTGTCGATAAACAGCGCTAACTTAGCGCGTTTACCGGTTAATTTTGATATTAAGGCCTGGACTATACCCGTTGACCGAGTATTACCCCTTGATACGGCAAAGAGCCCTGCTTTATTATGGTTAGCACAAGCAACCGAAAGCTTGTTTGATGACTAGTGCTATGATCGCCTAGTGGATTACTGCAAGTGCTGAACTAAAAGTGAATTAACAGATAAGATTAATTTTCAATTTAATAAACAACAAAAAAAGCGACTACTCAAAGAGTAAGTCGCTTTATTTTTATCCTATATATTTCTATCTTTATATAGAACTCAAGTATAGAAATTAACGTGCCACCATTATTCCACAGTAACTGATTTTGCTAAGTTACGTGGTTGGTCAACGTCAGTACCTTTGATAATAGCTACATAGTAAGAAAGTAACTGTAATGGCAAGGTGTAGACGATTGGCGCAATAATATCATCACACACAGGTACGTTGATTACTTTACAAGTGTCATCACTTGAGAAGTTAGCATCGCTATCAGCGAAGACATACATTAAACCACCACGGGCACGTACTTCTTCTACGTTTGATTTAAGTTTTTCAATTAAATCATTTTTAGGAGCAACTACAATAACAGGCATTTCAGCATCAATTAATGCTAATGGACCATGTTTAAGTTCACCAGCAGCATAGGCTTCAGCATGAATGTATGAAATTTCTTTCAGCTTCAATGCACCTTCCATAGCAATTGGATATTGATCACCACGACCTAAGAACAATGCATGATTTTTATCCGCAAAATCTTCAGCTAACTCTTCGATCGGTGACGCAAGTGCTAACACTTCATCAAGTTTTGCCGGTAATGACATTAATGATTGAGTAATTTCAGCTTGTTTATCAGCTGACATACCGTGATGTTGGCCGATTGCCATAGTCATCATCAATAAACCAACAAGCTGTGTAGTAAAGGCTTTAGTTGATGCCACACCAATTTCAGCGCCCGCTTTAGTCATAAAGGCAAGGTCAGATTCACGTACTAATGATGAACCGGGTACGTTACAAATAACTAAGCTTGATTGATAACCAATTTCTTTAGCTAAACGTAATGCTGCAAGCGTATCAGC
>PJEL010003415.1_pt1 | contig 13618 bp, 17 predicted proteins | sample 1853271 | NCBI WGS metagenome assembly PJEL01 (sample SAMN08108733, study PRJNA415343) | Invertebrate metagenome, whole genome shotgun sequencing project. | host: Globobulimina | place: Sweden: Gullmar Fjord | collected 2015-08 | reverse complement strand
CTTTGGAAAGAAAAACTTTCAATCATATAGCTGTTAATGGTGTCACTGAAATCAATAATGTAGAATTGACACCGATTATTGGTGGAAAAGTATGTTTGTCCAAGATTGTTACTAAAACAAATCTAGAATAAATATCTAATCTTATTCTAGCTATAATCCAAAATAAATATATAGAAACTTGGGATTTTAAATGCAACTTTTAACAAATAAAAATATACTAGTAGCAGCTACTGGTAGTATCGCTGTATATAAAACTTTAGAACTTATAAGACTTTATGTAAAAGCAGGAGCAAATGTTAAAGTTATTTTAACAAAAAGTGCAAAACAATTTGTTACGCCTCTTGCTTTTGAAACAATCTCTCAAAATAATATACTAGATGACACCAATCAAAATTGGAATAAAAATAGTATTGATAACCATATTTCTATAGGGAAATGGGCAGATATATTCGTAATTGCACCTGCTACTGCCAATACAATTAATAAACTCGCTCATGGTATTTCTGATAATATACTTCTTGAAACTGCAATTGCATATCCTCGAATAAAACTATTATGCCCAGCAGCAAATACAAATATGATAAACAATCCAATTACAAAAGAAAGCTTAAAAATGCTCAAGCGTTGTAATTTTAAAATCATTCAATCACAAGTAAAAGAACTCGCATGTAGAGATGTAGGCAATGGAGCAATGGCAGATATCGAAGATATTTATCATGCTACTCTTAAAGAGCTCTTAACAGATAGTTACTGGTTAGATAGAAAAGTAGTACTTACAGGTGGCGGAACTATAGAAAAAATTGATGATGTTAGATATCTCAGTAACTTTAGTAGTGGAAAAATGGCAGCAAATTTAGCAACTGCTTTATACTATAAAGGTGCTGATGTATGTTTGATTACTACGAAACACTTAAACATACCAAAAGAGATACATACAATCGATATTGAAAGTACTAGTGATATGTTTGACTACGCACAAAGCAATATAAAAATTGCAAAAAAAGGCAAAATGTCATCAGCTACAGATATGAATCAAAGCGAGATGGAATTAATTCAAAAAAAGCCATACTTTTTTAGTGTTGCGGCTGTAAGTGATTATGTACCAAGTTCTCCAAAAAATGGTAAACTAAAAAAAGCAGATATTGGAGAAACATGGGATTTAAAATTAAATAAAAATACTGATATTTTAGATTCTATTGATAAACATGGGATTTACACTATTGGATTTAAAGCAGAATTAGATGACAGGGTAGCTAAAAAGAATGCAAAAGATATGTTGAAAAAGAAAAAAATCGATGCTGTATGTTTAAATATTATTGATAAAGAAAATAGCTTTGGTTCAAATACAAATGAGATAGATTTAATTACTAAAAACTCTACAGTTAATTTAGAAAAAGATACAAAACTCAATATCTCGTTTAATATTTTAGAACAGTTAAAAGAGCAGTTCAGTGAATAATCTAACAATACCCTCACATATCGCAATTATTATGGATGGTAATGGACGATGGGCAAAAGAAAAAGGCCTTAACCGTACTGCCGGTCACGAAGAAGGTGCAAAAACTGTTAGAAATATCACTATTCATTGTAGTCAAATAGGAGTGAAGTATTTAACACTTTATGCTTTTAGTACAGAAAATTGGTCTAGACCTAAATTAGAAGTTGAATTTTTAATGAAACTTTTAGAGAGATATTTTAAAAGTGAATTACCTATATATCTTGAAAATAATGTTCAATTTAAAGCAATAGGGAATTTAAGTAAATTTTCAAAAAAACTTCAAAATATTATAAAAGAGACTGAAAACAAAACTGCATCATGTACAGGGATGACTCAAATTCTAGCTCTAAATTATGGTAGCCGTGATGAGATCACTCGAGCAGTACAAAAACTGCAAAATAATAATTTAGAAATCACAGAAGAAAATATAGGGAAATCTTTAGATACAGCAGGAATTGATGATGTAGACTTACTCATTCGTACAAGTGGAGAAGTAAGAGTATCGAACTATTTGTTATGGCAAATAGCTTATGCTGAAATGTTTTTTACAAAAACATATTGGCCAGAATTTAATACAATTGAATTGGATGATATAATATCAGATTTCAATAAAAGAGAAAGACGATTTGGTGGGATTTGAAACTTTATTGATACTATTAATAGGAATTACTATCGGTAGTTTTCTAAATGTATTAATATATCGTTTGCCATTAGGAATATCTTTAATAAACCCTAAAAGATCAACTTGTACAAAATGTAGTAAAACAATTTTATGGTATGAAAATATTCCAATACTATCTTTTCTTATTTTAAAAGCTAAATGTTCTGCTTGTGAAGAAAAAATATCCGTAATATATCCTTTAGTTGAAATATTGACAGGAATTGTAACAATAATACTTTATAATAAATTTGGTTTTACAATTGAGTTTTATTTTATGGCTTTAATATTTTACATCTTAATTACTCTATCTTTTATAGACTTCAAATATAAGGCAGTTCCAGATTCACTACTTATTTTATTAACAGCTATTACTCTTTTTTATCTCCTGAATATGAAAATTGAAAATTTATCAATCTTTTTTGTATTTGCTGGAGGCATTGTAATACTTGAACTCTTTGTTACATATTACATTCAAAATATCAAAGCGTACCTTTTAAATGATGATTCACTAAAGAATCAAAAAGCATTAGGGGAAGGTGATATTCCGATTGTAGCAGTTATGGGAGGAATACTTGGTTTAAAATTTGGAATAATTGCTATATTTTTATCAGCTATTTTAGCTATAATTCCATCCTTAATAAATAAATTGCTAAATAAAGAGATAGAAACACCATTTATCCCTTATTTATCATTAGCACTTTTTATTACAATTACAAACAAAGAAGCTTTAGCTGCAATTCTGGAAGGATTAATATAGTATGAAATTATTAAAGAAATATTTACTACTTAACTATTCGGAAACATTTTTCCCTATTTTCCTTACTTTATATACAATAACATCTATTATCTTTCTTGTAAAAATAGCATCACTTACTTCCGTTATACAAATTGACTTTCTTGAATTATTAGAACTTTATTCTTATTCTGTACCAAAAATATTATTTTATACTTTACCGATTTCAGTATTTGTTTCTTTAGTTTTGACACTCAGTAAACTATCAAGTGAATATGAACTAATTGTGATTACTAGTTTTGGTTTAAATCCAATTAAAATTTTAAAACTTATTTTTCCTACAATACTACTATCCACAATTTTACTGCTCTTATTATCTTTAGTACTAATGCCCAAAGCAGATTATATGAAAGAGACTTTTTTAGAAAATAAAAAAACTGAAGCGCAATTTAATATTAAAGCAAGTGAGTATGGACAGGCTTTTGGTAAATGGCTTATTTATGTTAATGAAGAGGATAAAGGGATATATAAAGATATTGTTTTATTTCAACAAGCAAAAGGTAAAGATACTTTTATTATTTCTAAATACGCAACAATGAATAATGATGGGTCATCTTTAAGTATGAATTTAGATACAGGTAAAGCTTTAAATATTACAGAAAATGTCAATCAAATCGATTTTAAAAAGATGGTTATTAACAATGAACTAAAATCAACAATAAATATAAATACACTTGATGACCTTATTTTATATTGGAAAGATATGTCAAAAAACAAATCTAAAGCATCTGAATTTTCTTTTGCTATTTTATCCTCTATTTTCCCATTAGTATCAATACTTTTTATTATTTATATTGGTTATTATAATCCAAGATATGAAAAAAACCATTCTACATTATTGGCAATTGCACTTACTACAATATTTTTAGTCTTGTCACATAGAGTATCAAAAGAGTTTGGATTGATTACATTAGCTTTTATACCAAGTATTTGGATTTTACTTAGCTTATTTATTTATAATTATAAAGTTAAACCGCATTATTAAGATAATAAATTGAAAATCAAAATCACACTTTCCTATGATGGTACACTGTTCAATGGTTCACAAATACAACCTGATGTCCCAACGATACAGTCAAAATTACTAGAGATTTTAAGTCTAATTAATATACATACAACAGTAGATTTTAGTGGAAGAACAGATAAAGGGGTACATGCCTTTAAACAAGTTGTTTCTTGTAACATTCCAGATTACTGGAAAGATTTAAAAAAACTTCAAGAAGTGCTCAATAAACAACTTCCAAACTCTATACAAATTAGAAATATCCAAGATGTAAATAATGATTTTCATGCACGGTTTAGTGCAAAAAAACGTGAGTATAGATATCTTATTAGCTCTAAAAAAGTGTCCCCTTTTAATGCAAACTATATAAGTTATTATCAAGATATAAATATAGAAAAGATTAATAATGCAATAAAACTTTTTATTGGAATTCATGATTTTGAATTCTTTAGTAAAAAAGGGAGTGATCCTCATTCTACAATAAGAGAAATTTACAATATAAATTTTTATAAGTTTAAAGATATTTATGTACTGAATTTTAAAGCAAACTCCTATTTAAGAAGCCAAATTAGAATGATAGTAGACTTTATAATGAAAATTTCAAGTGGTAAGTTAAGCTTAGATAACTTGGAAGAACAGTTAAATAGAAAGAGACTAATATCATGGACATTAGCCCCATCTAATGGTTTATATTTAAGTAAAATACATTACTAAATATATTTTATAATCTTTGTGGCATTTCATCTTTAAAGGCTATTTTTTCAGCATTAGCAAGAATTTCCATTGCTCCATCATTCATCATTATCTCAGCTAATTCAAAACCTAAGTTTTCACAATCATTCAAGTTCTTACGGATAGATTTTTGTAAAATATTTGTACCATCTGGATAACCAATCATACATTGTAAGGTAATCGTATTATCTTCTATTGTTGCATTACAAGCAACTGGTGCAGAACATCCTGCTCCTATTTTAGAGATAAACTCTCTTTCAGCTTTTGTACAAACAAATGTATTTTCATCATTTACACTCATTGCTATTTCTCTTATTTTAGAATTATTTGAAACAATTTCAATTCCAAGAGCAGCTTGTCCCATAGGTGGAATCATCATATCTAAAGGTAATTTTTGTGTAAAAGGGATATCTTTTAATAAATCTAGTCGATTCAATCCAATCCAAGCTAAAATAATAGCATCGTATTGACCTTCTGATAATTTTCTTAAACGTGTATTTACATTTCCTCTTAAATCTTTAACTTTAAGATCTGGTCTTTTAGCTAATAATTGCATACGTCTTCTAAGGCTTGTAGTACCTACTACAGCACCTTTTGGTAAATCTTCTAATGATTTATAAGTATGAGATAAAAATACATCACTTTGATCTTGTCTTGTAGTTATAGATACTAACTCTAAACCTTCTGGAATATAAGTTGGTACGTCTTTTAAACTATGAACAGCTAAATCAGCATTTCCAGCTAACATCTCATCTTCAAGTTCTTTTGTAAAGTGACCTTTACCCCCTACTAAAGCAAGAGGTTTATCTAAAATCTTATCACCTTTACTTACTATCTTATTTAATTCAACAGTAATTTCAGGAAATGATGATTCAATTCTACCCTTGATATGATATGCCTGCCATAATGCTAAGTCACTTGCTCTTGTTGCTATAATTAATTTATTCATTTATCTACCCATTCTATTTTAAATATTTTTCGTATTTCATTCTTGATCTATCTATTTCTCCATCAAGAAATAATGTTGGAGTTCCCCCAACAAAAGCTTTATCAGACATATCCATATCATGTTTTAATCGTTCATTTAATTTAGGATCATTAATTTGTTCCATTGTAATATTGGTTTTAAATGTTTTATTAAAATAATCTAATGCTTTTTGATTATCTTTTTCTGTATATGCATCATAAAAGTTACCAAAGTTAGTTGTATAAATTTTGTAATCTACATCTTTAATACCAAGTTCTGTTGCTATCATAGAAGCTTTTGATAATATTCTTGCTGTTGGATGCATATCTAATGGTAAATGGTAATAGTACAATGCAATACTATTTGGATTTTCCATTACATTTTTGATAATAGAAGGAACTTCATCTAAACATATTGGACATAAAGGATCAGAAAATAAAACTAATGTATGTTTAGCATCAACATTACCTGCAATTAAATGTTTTTTATCAAAATATTTTTCTTCTAACTTTGGATACATCATATCTTTAAATGTTCTTTTTGTTTTAGCATTTATAAGTTCAGGAGTTATCAATGCTCCGTTTGTAAATAATGTATCTTTTTGAGTTAGTTGTTTACCTTTTACAGTAAATGTCAAATTAAACACATAACCATACCAACCATCTTGCTTTAAATCTTTCTTTAAAATAATAGAAACATTATTCAGCTCTATTTTTTTCCTTTTTAAAATACTTGAAATCTTTCTTTTTTCATATTTTAAAATATTATCATCTATTTTTTGATTTGCAAATAAACTAGTGCTTAAGAGTGTTATTGTCATCAATAACTTCAACATCAATGATATCATCTGTATTCCTTTTATAATTTGAATTGTTTGTATTTTTTGTATTTGTATTAGTAAATCTACTGGCATCATATCCAAAATCAGAAGAACTAAAATTTGTAGAATAGCTAGTTCTATTTGTAGGTGTTTTAAATTTAAATACTTTACTTAATAGTACTACTAAGAAAGAAAATTGTAGCATCAATCCCATCATATCAGTAAAAAATCCAGGTACTATAAGTAAAATAGCACCTAGTGCTTTGCCTACATTTGTTTTAATAAATTCTTCTTGTGTAATATGTCCTGCACGGGCTTTTGTAATACTTTCCATCAGTGATAATTTAAAATTTCTTAATATCAAAATTCCAATAATTGCGGTTAACAAAATCTCAAAGAATATATTAAGTCCACCTATTTTTCCTGCGATCGAGGAAGATATCATTACTTCTAAAAATAGATATATAAAAAAATAAATCATTGAATCCCTTTGATTATTGTTTATTTGTCAGAATAGATTTTTCTAAATGGTACAAATCATACCGAATTGATTTAAAATTTTCACTTATGTCTATATCAATTAATTTTGTAAACTCTTCAAGTACTCGTGAACTTTCTTGTGCTCTTTTGAAGTTAGCTATTAAAATTGATTGTAAATCTGTTCTATTTTGTTCAGATTTAGTTGAAGCTTTTAAAACATCATTTTGAATATCGCGTGAATCCAATAAATCCTCATAAATCGATATTCTAGAATTGTGTCTTAGTGATTTTAATTTCGTAGCTGTTAATTTGTCGTTAAAAATATATCGATAAATATCTTCAACAACTCTTATACCTTCTCTTAATCGATTCAAATTTGCGTCTATAAGACGCAAATTATCTTTAGTCATCTTTGCTATTAAAAGCAGCGAAGATTTGTAATAATGAGATAAATAGATTTAAAAAATCTAAGTATAAAGCAATTGCTGCTTCAATTGGAGTAGAGAATCCACCCTTAATAATTTGCTGTGTATCATACAAAATAAATGCACTAAATACTAATGCACCAACCATTGCAATACCTAATTGTAATAAAGGTGAACCTATAAAAATATTACTAATTGAACCAACTATTAAAATAATAACTGCAATCATTAACATCTTACCCATACTAGAGTAATCTTTTTTAGTAGTTAAAGCAAACATAGAGATACCACCAAATGCTACTGATGTCATCAAAAATGCTTGTGCAACAATAGATGCACCACTTGGCATGTTGAATATACTACTTAACAAAGGAGTTATAGTTAATCCACTTACAAAAGTAAATGCAAATAATACAGCTAAGTTTATTCCTGGCTTATCTTTAACTGCATAAATTCCAAATAGTAATGCAAATTCTAAAATAACTAATCCCCAATACCAACTAGATATAACATTAACCATTCCTAAACCAATATAAGCACCTGCAGTTGCTGCTAATAACGAACTAGCAAATAACTGGTAAGTTGTTCTAAGAAATGCCATAATATCAGCCGGAGCTGATTGTTGTTCACGTGATGAAGTATATGCTTCGTCTTTTTGTGAATAACTTGAATCCTTATTATCTGACAAATAATCTCTGTTGTACATTGATGTTCCTTTTAATTTAATAGTATGATTTTATAGTTATTTTCTTAAATCTATCTTTAAATATCATAATTAACATTTACTATTTAATATCTTCATTTTATTTTATACTATTTCTAAACTTTTTTAGCTATAATATTATTAAATTTAAAGATGTAAAATACTTAAAGACCATTAACTATTTAGGAGACAAATATAATGTTAGACGTAGTAGAGATTCAAAAAATACTTCCACATAGATATCCATTTTTACTTGTAGATAAAGTAACAGATATGACTGAAGGTGATAATATAATTGCCTATAAAAATATTTCAATTAGTGAACCAGTTTTTCAAGGACATTTCCCTGGACATCCAATTTATCCTGGTGTTATGATTCTAGAAGGTATGGCGCAAGCTGGTGGAATTTTAGCTCTTAAAAGTGCTGGACTTTCTGATGAAGAATTACAAAAAAAAGTTATATACTTTATGAGTATTGATGGGGCTAAGTTTAGAAGTCCTGTTAAACCAGGTGATAAACTTGAATATAGAATTAAAGTATTAAAATTAAGAAAAAATCTTATTGTACTTGATGGAAAAGCTTATGTTGGAGACACTTTAGTAAGTGAAGCTGAACTTAAAGCAATGGTTGTAGATAAGTAAAATTATGAATATTCATAAAACAGCTATCATTGAAGATGGAGCAATTTTAGGTGATAATGTTACTATAGGTGCATTTACTATTATTGGTTCAAATGTAGTAATTGGAAATGGTACCTCTGTATCTAGTCACACTCTAATTACTGGAAATACTACAATAGGTGAAAATAATAAAATATTTTCTCATGCTGTATTAGGTACAGATCCACAAGACCTTAAATTTAATGGTGAAGAAACATTTCTTATAATAGGTGATAACAATACTATTCGTGAACATACATTTATTAATACAGGAACAGAAGGTGGTGGTTCAAAAACTAGCATTGGAAATAACAATCTAATTATGGGTCATGTTCATATGGGTCACGATTGCATTATTCAAGATAATATCGTTATTGCTAATTCAGCAGTACTTGCAGGTCATGTAGAAATTGCCAGTAATGCTGTAATTGGTGGAATTAGTGCTGTTCACCAATTTTGTAAGGTTGGAGAGTATGCTATGCTAGGTGGTGGTTCAATCGTTGTTCAAGATATTCCACCATATTGTATATGTGAAGGTAATAGAGCTTCATTACGAGGTTTAAATATCAATGGATTAAGAAGACATTTGGAAAATAGAGATGATATAACTCAAATAAAAAAAGCATATAAAAATCTTTTTGAATCTGGTAACCCTTTATCCACAAGTGCAAACGAACTAATAGAAAGTTCAGAAAATAAATATGTAAAATTATTAGCTCAATTTGTATTAGATACAAAAAGAGGCATACCTTTTACAAGAAAGTAAGAAAGAATGAAAAAAGAAAAACTAATTTGTGATTTTTGTGGTATTGATGATAGCATAGAAAATCCAGTAATTGCAGGTGAAAAGGCGACTATTTGTCAGTCTTGTGCAAAGTCAGCTTATGAGATAATAGAAAAACATAAAAATGAAGCATCTGATTCAAATGAATTAGCAGATATTGCAAATGAGACGATTACACAAAATATATTAACACCAAAAGAACTAAAAATAATTTTAGATGAATATGTTATTGGACAAGAACGAGCAAAAAAAGTTTTAAGTGTTGCTGTTTATAATCATTACAAAAGAATATTTAAACAAGGTGATAGTGAAGATATTACTGAATTAACAAAATCAAATGTTTTATTAATTGGTCCAACAGGTAGTGGGAAAACACTCTTAGCTCAAACTATTTCAAAATATCTTGATGTTCCTTTAGCAATTGCTGATGCAACAAGTTTAACTGAAGCTGGTTACGTAGGTGATGATGTTGAAAATGTTGTAACTCGACTTATTCAAGCTGCAGATGGTGATATCAAAAAAGCTGAGCAAGGTATTATTTTTATTGATGAAATTGACAAAATAGCACGTATGAGCGAAAATAGAAGTATCACTAGAGATGTTAGTGGAGAGGGTGTTCAACAAGCTTTACTAAAAATTGTTGAAGGAAGCCAAGTAAATGTTCCGCCTAAAGGTGGAAGAAAACATCCTGGACAAGACTCATTACAATTAGATACGACAAATGTATTGTTTATTTGTGGTGGTGCTTTTGATGGTATGAAAGATATCATTGGTAAACGTGAAGGTGGTAATATTTTAGGTTTTAATCAAGAGAAAAAAACTAAAGTAGAACAAGACAATATAATGGAAAAAATTGAAGCTGATGATTTAGTAAAATATGGTTTAATACCAGAATTAATAGGTCGTTTACATATGACTGCTATTTTAGAAGAAATTGATGAAGATGCTATGATCCATATTTTAAAAGAACCAAAGAATTCTTTAGTAAAACAATATACAAAACTTTTTGCAATGGATGATGTAACTTTAGAGTTTGATGATCAATCACTTGTTGCTGTTGCAAAAGCAGCAATAGACAGAAAAACAGGTGCAAGAGGTTTACGATCGATATTAGAAGATATTATGTTAGATGTTATGTACGAGTTACCTGAATATAAAGGTAAAACAGTTACTATTACAGAAGATGTTGTAAATAAAACAAAACTACCACAAGTAGTATAAAAAGGTATAAAAATGATTTTTGATAAGTTTATTGGTTGGTTTTCAAGTGATATGGCAATAGATCTTGGTACTGCAAATACAATTGTATCTGTTAAAGGGAAAGGTATCATTATTAATGAACCTTCAGTTGTAGCAGTACAACATGATAGATATGGAAGAGATAAAATTCTTGCAGTTGGTAAAGAAGCTAAACAAATGATTGGAAAAACTCCTGTAAATATTCAAGCAGTACGTCCTATGAAAGATGGTGTTATTGCTGATTTTGAAATGACTGAAAGAATGATTAGATATTTCATTGAAAAAGCACATGGACGAAAATCATTTTTAAGACCAAGAATCATTATTTGTATTCCTCATGGAATTACGCAAGTTGAGAGAAAAGCTGTTAGAGAATCTGCATTAAGTGCAGGTGCTAGAGAAGTTTATCTTGTAGAAGAACCAATGGCAGCAGCTATTGGTGCAGGAATTCCTGTGAGTAGTCCAAATGGTTATGTTGTTGTTGATATTGGTGGTGGTACAACAGAAATTGGTGTTACAAGTCTAGGTGGATTAGTATTGAGTAAATCAATTAAAGTAGCTGGTGATAGATTTGATAAATCAATTGTCGATTATGTTAGACAAAACTTTAACCTTTATATAGGTGAGAGAACTGCTGAAAATATCAAACTTGATATTGGAACAGCAATTAAACAAACTAAAGATACTACAATCAAGGTAAAAGGTAGAGATAGTTCAGGATTACTTACAACTATTGAACTTACTAGTGAAGGTGTGAGAACAGCTTTACATGAACCACTAAAAGAAATTTCTCTTGCAGTTAGACAAGTACTTGAAGAGATGCCACCTGATTTAGCTGGTGATGTTGTTGATAATGGTGTTGTTTTAACTGGTGGAGGAGCATTAATTAGAGGTTTAGATAAATATCTTACAAGTGATATTAAACTTCCAGTACGTGTTGCGGATGAACCACTATTGGCCGTTGCTTATGGTACAAGTAAAACTTTAGATGAAGAATCACTACTAAGACTAATATCGAATGAATAAAAAGTTTACGCTTTTTTTAATAATACTAACTATTGGTATTTTATACATATTTAATATAGAAAGAGTTATTCAACATAAACTTTCTGTGTTAAATAAATCAATACAATCGACTTATATAAATATTTTCGTATCTATTAACTCTTCAATAGATAAATACTTAAATCAATTAGATTATATTACTCAACTCAAAAGTTCAAATGAAACTCATTTAAAATATAAACTGTTATATGATACAAAAGTTAGTGAATTAATTGAGCTCAACCAAAATCTTAAAATTATTAAATCATATCAATCCGATTTAAAATTAGCAAAAGTCAAAGTTTTGTCATATTATAAATTTAATGATTATTCAAGAGTGATCATTGATAAACAAGATTTAAATAACTCTAAAATATATTCTCTCATTACGTTAGATGGTTATAGTGCAGGAATCGTTTTAAATAAAAATGACATTTCAATTGCTTACTTAAATGCTAATGATCGTTGTAATTACACTGTATTTATAGGAAAAAATAAAGTTCCAGGTATTAGTAGTGGAATTCTTCAAGATGGTAAAATGCTCATTAAATACGTGCCAATATGGCAAAATGTAGCTATTGATGATGAAGTAATAACTAGTAGTATGGATAGCATCTTTCCATTTGGTATTAAAGTCGGAAAAGTAACTGATATAAGTATTAAAGATAATATTCAAGAAGTTTTGATTTTACCTTATGCGAATACATTAGGGAATAGAGATTATTATTTATATGATAACTCTAAACCAAAAGAGATTAATAAGAAGCCATAATCTTATCCACGTTATCCCATGATAATTCTTGATCATCTTTTTTAAACATATTAAATACATACCGTGCAAACATATCTGTTTCAATATTAACATTAGCATTTATCATATATGTATTAAAAAGAGTGTTTTCAATTGTATGTGGAATAATTGTAAGCCTAAATGAGTCTTTTAGTACTTCATTAACTGTTAAACTAATTCCATCCACTGTGATTGAACCTTTTGAAATTACATATTTCATATAGTTTTTGGGAATAGAGATGAAAAAATCAGTAGAATTACCATTTTGTATTATATTAGTAATTTTACCAATACAATCAACATGTCCTTGAACTATATGCCCTTCAAATCGATCACCCATCATCATCGCAGGTTCAATATGTACTTTTCCCGTATAATTTTCCATAGCTAAAGTAGATTGTGATTCGGGAGATAATGCAACTGAAAATTTATCAGAGTGCACTTCAATTGCAGTTAAACATGCACCATTAATAGCAATACTATCCCCTATTTTTGGTGAATAGTTTGCTTTTACTGTTAATATATTATTTGAGAAGCTATCAACTTCTGCCATTTCTCTTATAAGTCCTGTAAACATAGCGGAATTATACCATAACTTTTATTTAAGTAAAAAATTGTAAACTACTTTTAAAATAAAGGTATTAGTATTAAAACTTTTTCAATAATCATCTTTACATTATTAATGATTGGTTGTGCTTCAAAACAGCCTATTAAATCAATGAGTTCTACAATAATAATCAAAACTCCTACAATGAAGTATTATGATAAAGGTTTTATATTTTATTATGATAATTATGTAAGATTGCAATTACTCAATATAGGTAAAGTTATTTTAGATTTAGAGATATACCCAAATAAAATATGTAAAAGTACATTTGAGTGTGTAAGTGCAGAGAATTTTAATAAAGACTATCTTCATGAATCTTACAATAATAATTTTTTATATAAATTATTTAATAATAAAAAGATAAATTATTGAAAAAGTTTTAATACTAATACCTTTATTTTAAAAGTAGTTT
>PJEL010003414.1_pt1 | contig 13624 bp, 10 predicted proteins | sample 1853271 | NCBI WGS metagenome assembly PJEL01 (sample SAMN08108733, study PRJNA415343) | Invertebrate metagenome, whole genome shotgun sequencing project. | host: Globobulimina | place: Sweden: Gullmar Fjord | collected 2015-08 | reverse complement strand
TTTTTTTAAAAAATCACTTGATGAATAAATTTTAGTAGCATTTATAGTCAACAAAATGGTTTTATACTCAAAATATTCCAATCAAAAAATCTGAAAAGAGACCCTTCTATTCAGTTACAGATATTTTAAATGAAAATGAAGCTTTTAATAATCTTTTTTCGGAAAATGATTTTGAAAATATTTATTTTTTAAATGGTCATCGACATGGTAAAATCGAAAAGAGATATGATTGCGAATTAATGAATCGTAAAACCGTATTTATAAGAAAAATACAACTAAATGATGCACAAAAATTAAATGAATGTGTAAAGAAAATTAGAGAAAGTAATGATCAAGCAATGAGTAAATTCATGAAAAGACCTCTTCTTGAATATGGATTTAATTTTAGTAATGCTAAAGAATCTCTTAAAAAACAAATACAATATGATGCAAATAAAGGTTCAACTTATCATATTTGGACTTTTGATGAAAATAATAATAAAATAATAATTGGTCAAACTGGTCGTCAAAATTATAATCATATATATCAATGGATTACTCCATCTTTCCGTAGAAAGAGCTTATCTAGTTGTGCTACACTTAAAGCAATTGAAAAATGGTTTACTGAAGATGGCTTTTATAAATTTTATTCTGTAATTGATAAAGATAATAAATCTAATAATATAGCTACACTAAAATTAGGTTTTGAATTAGATAATAATGCTTATTCTGATGAAAAATGGATAGATGATTATAATAATACTTGGAAAGATATATATGGAGATTTGTCAAGAAAGCAATGTAATGTTTATGTATTAACTAAATCTAAATGGGAATCTTTATATAAGAAAAATAAAAAAAGAAATAAAGAAATTAATGAATTCATAATTGATGGAACTAAAAACGATAATAATAATGATGATAATACAGATTTTTTATCAATAAAATATTTTAAAGAAAAATATAAATATGTTAACAAAAACATTTTATCAAATTTAGAAAAGCAATTATTTTTAGAACATTTTTATGAAAATGATCAAAATGATGATTTGAATAACAATATTGATAATTATTTATTAAGTGGTAATAATAATGATAATCAATTAGATATGTTTAGAAATGCTGATAATATAAGAGTTGCTAATTCTAAAATTTATAAAAATTTTCCTAATTATCTTGAAAAAGAAACTGAATTATTTTCTTTTAAAAATCATGAAACAAAAAGTTTTGATTTAGGTCTAGCTGCTTTTATAGTAGAAAATCTAGATGATTCATCTCTTGAAAATATTAGAATGAAAGATAGGATAATAGAATATGTTGATTTTTGTATTAAAAAAGATATACCTTTTATTAATAATAATATTTCATTTAAAATGGATAATATCTTAATTGAAGAATATAATGAAAAAATAGATAATAAAGAAGTTAAATTTTTAATTAAAAAAATTATTAATTCTAATAAAAAAGGAAATTATAATTTGAACTCTTTATTCAATCTTAAAAAAGATAGTAAATATGCTTATTTAAGAAATTTATTACATAAAGGATTAAGACAAAAATGGGTTTATGAAGATAAAGATAAATATTTTAATAGAAATAACACTAGTAAATTTCATGAATATATGAAAGATTTACAATCAGTTCATAAATTTAGAAATCAAATAAAAGATTTAATAATAAAAGGATTAAAAAATGAAGCCATTGTTCCTATAGAAGTTTTAATGGCAATAATAACTAATTTTAATTATAAGCATAATTCTTTAAGTAAAAATAAAAACAATAAACTATTTCTTATTGATAATTGTTATTATGTAAATCTAGTTGATAAATATATATCTTATTGTATTACTAATGATATACCTTTATGTGATATTAATGGAAATGAATTAAATAGTGAAAAAGCTTATTATTCATTTATTAAAACTGTTTTAAGTTATTATAGATTAAATAGTATTGAAAAAGCTATTTTAAATAAAATTAATGATTTTACTAAAGATTTTAAATTTGATAGATTAAAAAGATATATGGAATCTTATACTTACAATCTGCCATATCAAGAAGAATATTTTGAATTTAGAAAAGGAATTGAAAATTATACTAAAAAGATATGTTATACTGATACAAATGAGTATGAATATAATTTGGAAAATAAAAAAACTAAGATAAAAACAAAACATAAACCTTCAGAATTGGTGGTTTATGATATTAAAGAAAGGGATCCAAATAAAGAAGATATTCTTTATGTTGTTGATATTAAAGATAATCATCATAATGGAGCAATGAGATTTGTAAATGATCTTTATGATAACTATGATTCTAATTTCGGACTTTTATTAGAAAAATATAATGTAAAATTCGTATGTGCAAGAGATTTTAATGATTTTAAAACTCAAGTTAATGAGTACTTAGTTAAAAATCCGAATTGTAAGTTTAAAGAAATTCATATTACTGGTCATAATGATGTTTATTCTAATAACTTAATACATAAACCTAATTATGGATATTTGGATATTAAAGGTAATCCTTTAAAAAATGAGAATAATCTATCTAATTATTCTGAATATATAAAACCAAAAAATATCCCCAAAAAACCTGAATATTCATGGGGAGAATGGGTGGTTATATCACTAATTGATGATTTAGTATGCAATTTTAATGATTTATATAAATACAATAATTTATATTCTAATTTAAATAATTCAAATAGAAATAATCATGATATTGAAATTGATAAATTAATAGATCAAAGAATCGAAATTGCTAGATTAAAAGTATGTAATAAACAAGGCAATAGTAATTCAATATTGATACCTCAAAGTTCTAAAAATCTTTCATCTTTAGAAAAATTAGTATTAAATGAAAATAATAAATCAGATTTAATAAATGATTATGATGAAATTGATAAAAAAATTGAAACGTTTATAAAATCAAGAGCAAATATGAAGATTAATGATTATCTAGATTCTAGAATAGTAATTAGATTTAATTATATGAAATTAAAAAAAGATAGATTTAATTATATAAAATTTAAAAAAGAAATAGAACATAAAATGAGAGAAAGAACTGCTTTTTTTAAAAAAATATCTGGTGGAAAACCAATAGTTTTAATTGTTCAAGCTTGTAAAGGTGGTATTAAGCAAAAGTATCAGCCAGCAATGATAAAGTTTTTAACTTATTTAATGCCTGCTAATAGTAAGGCTTTTGCTTTTGGAGATTCTAACAAAAATGATTTTTATTGTGTTAGCTCGAATGGATCAATAATGCCAATTACTACTATTAATAATATAAATTCTAATGTAAAATGTTTTAAGAGAAAGGAAATGAGTAATTATAGAAAAGATAATCCTTACAACCGTTTTCAAAATGATATTTTTAATATTATAGAAACTTCTGTTGAAGAGATTAATAATTAATTTTTTATAAAATTAGCAATAAAAAAAATCCTCATTTAAAATAAACTTTAAATGAGGATTTTTTTATTTGAATGAATTTAAAACTTTAAAAAAAATAATTATTTATAAACTAATTCCATTCGATTTTTTTTCAAATGCTTAACTTTGCTATAAAATATCTTTAAATTCAAAAATACCTTTTTTATCTTCAATCCATTCAGCAGCCATTAAAGCTCCTAAAGCAAATCCTTTTCTACTTTTAGAATTATGAATTATTTCAATATCATCAATATCTGAAACATATTTTACTTTATGAACTCCAATAACACCTTCTTTTCTATTAGAAATTATTTCTGTGTTTTTTGGTAAAGCTTTCGAAAGAGTAAGAGATGTTCCACTAGGATTATCTTTTTTCTCAAGATGGTGAGTTTCTTCAATAGAAGAAATATATTCAGGATATTTAGATATAATTTTGGAAAGATTTTTATTTAACTCAAAAAATAAATTCATCCCAATACTAAAATTTGAAGCATATAAAAAGGCAGTATTATTTTTTTTGCAAATTTCTTCAATTTCATTTTTTTTATCAAGCCAACCTGTTGTACCTGAAACAACTGGGATTTGTTTTTGTAAACCTACTTTTATATTATTATAAGCAGCATTTGGAGTTGAGAATTCTATAATAACATTAGTATTTTCTTTATTTATTTTAGAAAATTCAGCTTGATTATTTTTATCTATTATATAAGATATGAAATGATTTTTTTCAATAGCAATAGCTTCAATATTTTTGCCCATTTTGCCATATCCTATTATTGCTATTTTCATTTCTTTCTCTTTTTTCTCTTTTTCTTTGATTTCTTTTTTAATTTCTTCTTTCTTTTCTTTCGTTCTTTATATTTCTTTTTTAATGAAATCTCTTTTTCTGTTCCTGGAATTTTACTAGGTCCGAGTTTTTTTGATATATCATAAGTAGACATATGAGCATCTACATAAGCATCTAAAACATTCCAAACATACCAGAAAAATATTGCAACACATAATCCATTACGCCAAGCTCTATCATAAACATTTTTTTTTGGTAATTTTGTAAGTTTATCTATTTCCATATATTGATTATGAAAATAAACCGCTCCACCACCTAATCCTGCAAATCCAAGCCATATAACGCCAGTTTTCCAGATTTTACCATTTTGTATTTGACCAAGTCCAGGCAAAAGCATTGAATTTATCCAAATACTTTTTATTCTTTTATCTTCTTTTTTTTGAGCAATTTCTTCTGGTGATAATTCTTTTTTATCTTTTTTATTGATTGGTAGTTGTTCTTTATTTTCTGTTTTAGCTATATTATTATCTGTATTTTTAGATAAATTATTTTGAACTTCCTTTTTTTCTTCCGAAAAAGTGGATACTGATGTAGTCAGTTTTTTATCATTATTGGTGAATGGAGCTGATTTATTAAGTCCATCCATGATGGTTTCATTTATATCTTTTTCACTATTATCTTTTGTTTTTATTATTTCATCATTTTTTTCTTTTGTTTCAAGATTCTTTTTATTATTATTTTTTTCATTATTATTTTCTTCTTTATCTTCTTGTACTTTAAAATCTTTGTTGCTATCAATTCTTTTTAATTTAGGTAAATTAACTTTTTTATCAGTATCTTCTCCATAAATGTGATTTAAAGAAATGAGATTAAATATCGAAAAAAATATTAATAGTTTAATTTTGCTCATTTTTATAATAATATGAGTAATTTAAATAAAAGTAAGACAATTTGATTATCTCTAGTATACTAATATACTACTTCCATTTGAAGATATAAGAAAAATCGATCATAACTCGCTGATTATCAATGATCTTTTTCCGCATCTTCATATACTTTTAGTATAAATATAAAATTTAAATATAGGTATTGTATTCAAGAAATTAAATTAATTATTTCATCAAATTTTTCTTTTGAATCAAATTTAATTATAATTTCTCCTTTTTTTAATTCATTTCCCTCTTTTCTGACTTCATTAATTTTAATATTTATTGAAGTATTTAATTTTTCTTTGAGCTCTTTTTTTAAATTAAAGGTATATTCTTTTAATTCTAAAGGTATATTTTTATTATTATCTTTTTTAGCACCAATATTTTTAACCAATTCTTCAACTTTTCTTACAGAAAGATTATTTAAAATTATCTTTTGTAATAATTTAAGTTGTAAACTTTCATTTTCAATATTCACCAAAGCTTTAGCATGTCCCATTGATATTTTATCTTCTTTCAAAGCTATTTGAATATCAAGTGGTAATTTAAGTATTCTCAAAAAATTAGTAATTGTAGATCTTTTTTTCCCAACTTTATTAGCAATTTTTTCTTGAGTACAACCACATTCTTCAATAAGTCTTTGATAACTTAGTGATATTTCTATTGGATTCAAATTAGCTCTTTGAATATTTTCAACTAAAGCCATTTCTAAAAGTTGTTTATCATTAGCTATTCTGATATAAGCAGGTATGGTTTTAAGTCCAACCATTTTACAAGCTCTTAATCTTCTTTCTCCAGAAATTAATTGATATTCATTTTCATTAATTTTCCTAATTGTTATAGGCTGAATTATTCCATTTTCTTTAATAGAAAGTGAAAGTTCTTCTAATTTTTTATTATCAAAAAACTTTCTTGGTTGCATTGAATTAGTTTGTATCTGTTCGATATTTATTTCATTTATACTATTTGAAGTTTTTTTAATATCAATATTTTCTCCAAAAATAGCCCCAAGACCTCTTCCTAAAACGCTATTTTTTAATTTTATTTCTTCTTTATTTTTGCTCATTACCTAAATTTATAATCTATACAAGAATTTAATTTCTATTTTAAATAGAGTTTTCTGATCGGTTATCAGATCAATTTCAAATGGAAGCAGTATATTTTACTGAAACTGAATTTTTTCTTAATATCTCTTCAGCTAATTTAAGATAATTAATTGTTCCAGTACTATCAACTGCATATAAAATAGATGGTTTTCCAAAACTAGGAGCTTCACTAAGTTTTACATTTCTGGGAATTATTGTTTTAAATAGAGAATCTTTAAAATGGTTTTTTATTTCATTTATAATTTGATTAGATAATTTTAATCTTGAATCATACATCGTCATCAAAATACCTTCAATTTCTAAATTTTTATTTAATTTATTTTGTATTAATTTTATAGTATGTATTAGTTTCCCTAAACCTTCTAAAGCTAAGTATTCACATTGTACCGGAATAATAACTGAATCAGCAGCTGTTAATGCATTAATAGTTAAATTTCCTAAAGATGGAGCACAATCTATTATTATATATTCATATTTATCTTTAATTTTTGTTAAAGCATCCTTTAAAATAGTTTCTTTATTTTCTAAATTTATCAATTCAATTTCTGCTCCAGCTAAATCAATAGTTGATGGTATTAAATCTAAATTTTCTAAATTAGTTTTTTTAATTAAAGAATTAATATCTTCATTTTTTATAATACATTCATATATACCTTTTTGATTTGAAGTATGTCCTAAAGCTGAAGAAGCATTTGCTTGAGGATCGATATCTATAATAAGAGCTTTTTTTTCTAAAACTGCTAAGCTAGCTGCTAAATTAACCGCTGTTGTTGTTTTGCCAACTCCTCCTTTTTGATTTGCTATTGCTATTATTTTTGACATTAATCTTAATTTTCTAAGTTAATATCTAATTTAATAACTTTTAATTAATTAACTCAAATTGCGTAGTATTAAAATAACTGTAGAAGCCCATGTCATCCTGAACAAAGTGAAGGATCTATACTAATCGTAGATGAAATGTATCTGAAACCATTTGATTTCAAAGAGTAATGACCGATTATCAGATATTCTTCAATTGGAAGCAGTCTATTTCATTAAATATTTGTTTTTAGTTAAAAATAGATATTTCACTTCGCTCAATATGACAAAAGGAAAATATAGCACAACTTACGTTAATTATTATAATATATAATTTATTATAAAACCTATTTTTAGGACATAAAAAAAGGTGAGATAAAATTTAAATATATCTCACCTTTTTTATATAAAAAAAATCAATAAACTACTTTAATTTTTTATATACTTCATTTAAGGTATTATAAATTGAATTTTTAAAATTTAAAGGATACTTATCATTGTTTGAGATTTCAGAATAAATTTTTTCTAGTTCTATGCTAGCTTTTTTATAATTATTAAGATGATCTTTGTAAATAATAGCAATTTCATATAAAAGGTCTATTTTCTTAGATTTTAAATCAGCAATTTTATTTATTTTATTTTCCTTATCTTTTGTATCTTTTTTTATTTTACTTATCTCTTCTTTAGCTTTAGATAAAGCTTTTTCACAATTATTAATTTCTTTATCATAGAATCTTATTAAATCTTTATAGATTTCTTTTATTTTATTATTTATGTCATCTTGTTGCTCTTTTGATAAATAAACTGTTAATCCTTTAGAAATAAATTCTAAATATTTTATTTTAGACATTAAATATGCATCTTCATCAATACTTCCATCATTTGTATCTTTTTTTATTTTATCTAAAATTTGTTTTATAGATTCTTTTAATTCATTATTTATGTCATCTTGTTGCTCTTTTGATAAATAAAGTTTGAAGTCCTGAGAAATAATTATAAAAAGTAATTCTAAATATTTATTTTCATCAATGCTTCCATCGTTTTTTTCTTTTTTTATTTTATCTAAAATTTGTTTTATAGATTCTTTTATATAATCATTATTTGAATTTAGATTATTTGCATATTTTTTACATATTTGGAACATTTTAAATAAAAGCTGCAAATGTTGTTCGGATTTAGTATTTATTATCTTATTTTTTAAAGTTTGAATTTCTTTATTAAAATATTGTTCAGATTTTGCTTTCTCATCCAATTCTTTATATACTACTCCATTTAATATATCGTCCTCAATTTTATTTTTATCAATTAATTTTTGAACATTTATATATGCTTGTTTACTTGATGCTCTGTCATTAATTTTTTTATAATATTCCCCTATTTTAATAAAATTACTGATAAGTTGAATGTTAAATTGCTTTAAATCGTTTATATATTTCTTTTTTTGTTCATTATCTTTTTTATTATTTTTCAAAGCTTTTATATTTTCTTTTGTTGAATTTATTCTTTCTTGAATACTTTTATTTTTTTCCTCTAGATTTTTAATATGATCTAATCTTAAATTTTTAGCTATAGTTTCGGATTTTATTAGCGGTTCATTTTCATATAAATTAGCTGCTTCAATTAGATAACCTTCTTTTTCCAAAAACTTTGCTTTTTCTTTTAAAGTTGACTTTTTATCTTTTTTTGATAATTTTAATTTTGTTTCAAAAAAACTCCTTTTTTCCAATATATGTGTGTCTTCTAAAGATAATCCTCCTTGCAGTTTATTAAGACTATATGAAAGTTTTTCTTCTTCTGTTAAAGAATTGATTTCTATTTTTTGATATTTTTGCATAAAATTATAAGCAAGATCGAAATTCATATTTTGTATTGCCAAATTATATTTATTTTTATAAAATTCTACAAGTTCTTTATTTTCTGTGATTTTTTTATCTTTTTTATCTTCTAATTCTTTAATTCTTGAATTTAAGATTTTATAATTACTATCAAGCTTTGCTTTAATATTTTCTTTTTTATCTTTAAGTTTTTTTCCTAAAATATTATCTTCTTCTCCTCCTGTATTTAAATCTTTATTATTATTAACTTTATTTTCTCCTTCATTATTACTACAATTAAAAATTGATAGAATAAATAATAATCCTAAAGAAAAAGTTGATACCTTTTTAAAAATTGTTTTGATGTTAAATAAATATAAATTCATAGCTTTTGTGTTTTTAATTAAACTAAAATAATTGCATCTCCTCAGTTATTATTCAAGGAATAAATATTGTTACAAATATAATAAAAATTATTCAATTTATATATTTTTCTTTTAAAAAAAAAGATCTTTTTTAAAAGAAATACAAAGATAATATAAATAATTTTTTAATTTTAATATTAAAATACGCAAAATATAAAAATAATTCTTTGATTTACTAACTTTTTGATAATATTTTTAATACTATGAATATATATACTTATATAATTTTTTCATTTACTCTTTTAATTGCATGTAATGGAATTAAGGAAAACAAACAAATGAATTCTGATAGACTTTTTTCAACTTCAATGGGTAATAATAAATTAAATCATTCGTTGATAAAAGAAGAAAATAACTATGGAAGTATTACTATTGTTATAGAATATGAGAAAAATTTCGATAATATTATAGATGAGATTAAAATATTATTGACAAATACTTCTGAAGAACTGAAATATAAGAAAATAAAAAAATTAACTAAACAATTATTAAATATTAGCTATAAAAAACAAATAAAAGAAGATTTAAATTCACTCTTTTTTTATTATGATTTTAAAGAAAAAGATAAACATAGTGAAATAAGCTATAATGATCTTTCAAATGAAATTTTAAAATATATTTATCCTTTAGACTCATATTATCAAGATGAAAATTTTATACTATTGATAGATAAGTTAATAGATTATTTTTTTTTAAATAATAATTCATTTTTAGCATTAAGTTTATCAAAAGAGTTTAAGTCTAAATCAGTTACAAGATTTTTTGCTAAGGATACATTTTTTCCATTAAATAAAACTAACATGACATTAATGAATTGTTTATCAGGATGCTTTTATCATATATTTTGTTGTTTAAATGAAATATTTCCTTGTTTTAAGAAAAAAATTTCTGATATATGGATTTGTTGTAATTTATGTACAAAATGCTGTATAATATTTTGTTGGTTGTTATTTGTAATTATTATAGGATTAATATGTTTTGGAGGTCATATATTAGGTGGAGGTTATACTTCTTCTGGCAATTATGATTTTTAATTCTGAATATATTACTAAAAGTATATGAAGTTGCATAAAAAAGTTATTAATAATTAATGACATAAGGAGAGCATGCAATGCTCTCAAGATAAAAGACCTATTACCAGAATATTTTCATTGGAGAGCGGTATAAATACTTAATAAGATGTTTGAATCAAAACAATTGAAAATGGGATTAAAAAATAATAATAAATCAAATTCAAAAGAAGAGCTTAATTTTTATAATACTTTAACTAGAAAAAAGGAATTATTTATTCCAATAAATCCACCATATGTTGGAATTTATTTATGTGGTCCAACTGTATATAGTGATTCACATTTAGGCCATGCAAGAAGTGCAATTGTCTTTGATATTTTAGTTAGATATTTAATACATATAGGTTATAAAGTAAAATATGTTAGAAATATAACTGATGTAGGGCATTTGGAAAGAGATTCTGATGAGGGAGAAGATAAAATTGCCAAAAAAGCAAAACTAGAAAATCTGGATGTCATGGAAATAGCTAATAAGTATACAAATTCCTATCATAAAGATTTAGAAAAATTAAATGTATTAAATCCAAATATAGAACCCAGAGCTACTGGACATATAATTGAACAAATTGAATTTATTAAATCAATAATAACTAAAGGTTTTGCATACGAAATTAATGGATCTGTATATTTTGATGTTAAAAAATATTCTGAAAAATATGACTATGGAAAATTATCAGGAAGAGTAATTGATGAATTGATATCTAATACAAGAAATTTATCAGGGCAAACTGATAAAAAATTCTCATTAGATTTTGCATTATGGAAAAAAGCAAATCCTGAACATATAATGAGATGGAATTCTCCTTGGGGAGAAGGTTTTCCAGGTTGGCATCTTGAATGTTCTGCAATGAGTGCTAAATATTTAGGAAATCATTTTGATATTCATGGTGGAGGAATGGAATTAAGTTTTCCTCATCATGAATGTGAAATAGCTCAATCAATAGCTTCAACAGGAGAGGAGCCTGCTAAATATTGGATACATCATAATATGATTATGATTGATGGACAAAAGATGAGTAAATCTTTAAATAATTTTATAAGCTTAAATGATCTATTTAATGGAACTCATCAATTACTTGATAAACCCTATAGTCCAATGGTTTTAAGATTTTTTATTTTACAGGCTCATTATAGAAGTACTTTAAGCTTTTCTATTGATGCTATAAAAAGTGCTGAAAAAGCTTATTTAAAAATAATAAATAGTTTAGTAGGATTAAGAAAGATTAAGATTCCTGATAATATAAAATCTGATTTTATAGATGAAAAGCTTTTAGATGAATTAGAAAGTTTATATTCTAATTGCTATAAATTTATGAATGATGATCTAAACACTGCTAGAGTAATAGCAACGCTTTTTGATATTTCTAAATATATTAATTCATTTATCAGTGGTGCAAAATCAATATCAATTTTAGGTAATAAAGGTATTGATAGATTAAAAGAAGTTTTTGAAACTTTTATTGTTGATATTTTAGGACTGATTGAAGAAGAAAATATTTCAGAAGATTCTTTATTAGACCTGATTTTAGATATATATAAAGATGCTAAAGAAAAAAAACAATATGATATTGTCGATAAGATAAGATTAATACTTAAAAAAGAGAAAATTGCAATTGAGGATAAGAAAAATAATGAAATTGGTTGGCGATATGAATAAATTATACTAGATTCATTTCAAAAATATGAAAAAACAATAAAAATCATAATTATAAACCCCGTTTTTTTATTAGGTTTAATGGTTATTTTTTTGATTTTATCTAATTTTTTTGTATATTTAGATGTTTTATGCAGTTAGTGTAATAAAATATTTATATTTTTTAATCAAATCAAAATAGTAATATGTTCCAAATAAAAAATAAAATACATAATAAGAATACTTACTTTAAAAAGTTATTTAAAGATATACCTAATATAATATTTTGTCTATTATTTATATTCTTAAATAGTTGTAATAAACCCTCTGATTTATCACAAAACAAAGATTTAGAAAAAAAGGAACAATCAAAAAAAGATAATATTTCAATTGATAATATTGGTAATAGCGATATAAAGAATGTCCAAAGTGAGAATAGGAAATCAAAAAAATGTCCTGATTATAAACTAACATTAATAGATAATTCTTATACAGATGAATTATATGATCTTGTAAATGATAATAAAGATCATTTAAAAACTTTTATGCCGCTTACAATTGATTTTTATGGAACTGATAAAGATAAGACATATACATATCTTTCTAATTCTACTATTTTTGGAATTGAACATAAAGAAAAACTTATTGGACTTATTAGTTTGCAAGATTATAAAGGTTTTAAAAATTTAGATTCTATTGATTTGGCTTATTGGTTAGATAAAAAGTATTGTAAGCAAGGAATTATGACAGATGCATTATCAAAGATTTTTGATTTTCTCTTATTAAAAAATAAAGCTGATAATATTAATTATAAATTTGAATTTAATAATATTGATCAAATTAATATATGTATTGAATGGAATAGGACAAATGAGCAAAAACAAAATAAGATAAGCGAAAAACTTGCTAAAAAATTAGGTTGTAGTTTGTTTCCTCTAAATAAAGATGGTAAATACGGTTATGAAAATTGGGGATATGATCCTATAAAACAAGAAGACTCTAAATTATATTATATGACTAAAGAAAGTTGGAAAGAGAAAAGAAAAAATTTAATCAAATAATGAAACTGAAAACAGTTCTATGTCTGCCTAAATCATCTAAAAATTTCTATTATTAATATTAGGATTTGATTAATACTTCTGAATTATTTACTTCTAAAGCAAAATATGGTTTTTTCTTATTATATCTTTTAAGTAATACTTTAAATTTATCATCAAATACTAAATCTACTTTTTCTGCTTTTGTAAAACTTGCTGATTTGAAAGTTCCAACAACAGAAACACTTTCAAGTTTTGCTCCTCTTTCGTTCATTAGAAATTTCATTTTTTGAAACATTGTAGTATTTACTGGTAATCCTTTTGATAATTCTGGGTAATTATTTTCCATTTCAAAATTAATAATTGGAACCCAAAACCTATTTATAGAGTATGCCTTTTTCTCTGTTTCATCTATTTTTTTAAGAATAAAATCAGGATCTTTACCTTCAAAACCTTTTGCTAATATAATCTCATCATCATCTTTTTTAGTAGATAATTTGTAACTGAATAGAAGCCCCCTTGTTTTTAAAAAAAATCACTTGATGAATAAATTTTAGTAGCATTTATAGTCAACAAAATGGTTTTATACTCAAAATATTCCAATCAAAAAATCTA
>PJEL010003413.1_pt1 | contig 13624 bp, 13 predicted proteins | sample 1853271 | NCBI WGS metagenome assembly PJEL01 (sample SAMN08108733, study PRJNA415343) | Invertebrate metagenome, whole genome shotgun sequencing project. | host: Globobulimina | place: Sweden: Gullmar Fjord | collected 2015-08 | reverse complement strand
TGGACAGCCTGATCGACGCTTCGGTGCAGGAGACCGCCTGGCAACCGCCGCTGGTCGATCGTCCGGCGCTGTCCTCGGGCGCGATCAAGAAACTGGCGGGCTTCGTGGCCGAATCCCTCCTGAAGAAACTGCAGAGCCGCAGTGGCCTCGACAAGCAGACCACCGAGGCTGTGGCCGAGGAAGTGCGCCGCCGGATCGACGAGGGCGCGGCCGAGGTCGAAGCCGCCGTCACGCCGGCCGAAGAGGCCGCCAAGATGATGAAGGCGGGCAAGCTGAACAGCGAAACCGTCGGCGATGCCGTGCTCGCGGGACAGCGCGACTTCGTGCGTCACGCCCTGGCCTTGATGGCCAAGGTGGATGTCGACTTCGTCGACCGGGTGCTGCAGGGTCACTCGGCCAAAGGCGTCACCGCGCTGGTCTGGAAAACGGGTTGCAGTATGCGCGTCGCGCTGCAGGTTCAGACCAACATGGGGGGCATTCCGCCCAACAAGGCGCTGAATGCCCGCGACGGCTCGGACTTCCCGCTGTCGCCCGAAGAAATGGAATGGCAGCTCGACTTCTTCGCCAGCCTCAGCGAATAGCGTAGAGCGCGCTCTATCGGAAGATCAACGTCCCGATACCGCCGCCGGTAAAGATCTCCAGCAGCATTGAATGAGGCACGCGGCCGTCCAGGATGACCGCGGCGTCGACGCCGTTGTTCACCGCCTTCACGCAGGTCTCCACCTTGGGAATCATGCCGCCGCTGATGGTGCCGTCTTCGCGCAGTGCATCGACCTTGTCGGCGTTCAGGTCCGAGATCAGCTCGCCGGACTTGTTCAGGACGCCGACCACGTCGGTCAGCATCAAGAGCCGCGAGGCGCCGGCCGCAGAGGCGATCGCGCCGGCGACGGTATCGGCGTTGATGTTGTAGGTCTGGCCTTCCGGTCCGACGCCGATCGGCGCGATGACCGGAATGATGTCCGATTCCTGAAGCGAAAACAGGATCTTGGGGTCGATCATGGCGGGTTCGCCGACGAAGCCAAGGTCGAGGACCTGTTCGATGTTGGAATCCGGGTCGCGTACGGTGCGGCGCAGTTTTTGCGCCTGGATCAGGTTGCCGTCCTTGCCGGAGAGGCCGACGGCCCTTCCGCCGGCGGCGTTGATGGCGCTGACGATGGACTTGTTGATGGTGCCGGACAGCACCATCTCCACCACTTCGACGGTGATCGCGTCGGTGATGCGCAGGCCGTCGACGAACTCGCTCTTGACCTGCAGGCGCTCCAGCATGCGGCCGATCTGCGGGCCGCCGCCGTGCACGACGATGGGATTGATGCCGATCTGTTTCAACAGCGCGATGTCACTGGCAAAGAGCGCGGCCAGCTCGGCGTCCACCATGGCGTGCCCGCCATACTTGATGACGAAGGTCTTGCCGTTGTAGCGGCGCAGAAAGGGCAGGGCCTCGGTGATGGTCCGGGCCGTGCGCAGCCAGTGCTTGGTGTCGCTGATGTTCTTCTGCGTCATCTTCGAATCCCAAATTTCGCTGTCAGGATTTTTCCGGGCAGGGCCACCGAAGCTCCCCTGCGTCCGGCGGCCGGCGCCACTTTACTCTGCGGGCCCGGCTTCGGCTAGGGTGGCCAGGGCGGCGCGCAATTCGGGAATGCCGGCCCCGGTCTCCGAGGAAGTGGTGAGACAGACCGGATGGGCCGCCGGGTGCCGGGCGACGGTGGCTTGAACTTCTTCCACCAGGCGCCGCAGCGAACCGGGCTTTACCTTGTCGGCCTTGGTGAGAACGATCTGATAGGACACGGCAGCCCCGTCCAGTTCTTCCATCACCTGCTCGTCGTTGCTCTTCAGGCCGTGACGCGCGTCGACCAGCAGGCAGATGCGGCGCAGCTGGGAGCGCCCTTTGAGGTAGCCCTCGGTCAGCTTGTTCCAGCGGGCGATGTCGGTCTTGGAGGCGCGGGCGTAGCCGTAGCCCGGCAGGTCGACGAGGATCAGCTGTCCGCCGAGACCGAAGAAGTTCAGCAGACGCGTGCGCCCCGGCGTGTTGGAGGTGCGGGCCAGGCCCTTGCGGCCGGTCAGCTTGTTCAACAGGCTGGACTTGCCGACGTTGGAGCGGCCGGCGAAGGCGACCTCGGGCGCGCCGAGCGGCGGCAGGTCGTTTTCGTCCGCCGCGGACACCAGGAAGGTGCATTCCCCGGCGAAGAGAAGCCGCCCTGTCTCCAGGGCGGCTTTTTCTTCATCGCTCGATGACGTGTCGTTCATGGGCTGGTCTTCGTTCTGCCCTCAGTCGTTCGCGGGCGGTTTCTTCTTCGGCTTGGGATTGCCGAGCGGCACGCCCTGGCGCTTCATGATGAATGCCTGCTGGGCCATCGACAGCATGTTGTTCCAGGTCCAGTAGACCACCAGGCCGGCCGGGAAGGTCGCCAGCAGGAAGGTGAACATGATCGGCATCAGCATGAAGACCTTGGCCTGCACCGGGTCGGGCGGCTGCGGGTTCAGCTTCTGCTGCAGGAACATGGAGATGCCCATGAGCAGCGGCCAGACGCCGATGTTCAGCAGGTTGAAGAGGCCCAGGTCCGGCGCGTCCCAGGGGAACAGGCCGAAGCCGTTGAGGATGGTGGTCGGGTCCGGCGCCGAGAGGTCCTTGATCCAGCCGAAGAAGGGCGCCTGGCGCATCTCGATGGTGACGAACATCACCTTATAGAGCGCGAAGAACACCGGGATCTGAATGACGATCGGCAGGCAGCCCGACAGCGGATTGGCGCCCTCTTTCTTGTAGAGGCCCATCATTTCCTGATTGAGGCGCTGCTTGTCCTCGCCGTAGCGCTCGCGCAGCTCCATCATCTTGGGCTGCAGCTTGCGCATCTTGGCCATGGACTTGTAGGACTTGTTGGCCAGCGGGAAGAACACCAGCTTCACGCAGATGGTCAGCAGCAGGATGGCGATGCCGAAGTTGCCGACCTGCGCATAGAACCAGTGCAGGGCCTGGAACAGTGGCTTGGTCAGGAACCAGAAATAACCGAAGTCGACCGCCAGATCGAAATTCACGATCCCTAGATCTTCCTGATAGGCCTGCAGGACCGGCACCTGCTTGGCGCCGGCGAAGAGGCGGCTGGTGGTTTCCACGCTGCCGCCGGCGGGCACCGTCGAGGCGCTGTAGAGGAAGTCCGACTGGTAGAGGTCGCGCCCGCCCGGCTGGGTATAGACGAAGCGGGACTTCACCGGGTCGGCCTGGTCCGGCACCAGCGCCGTCAGCCAGTACTTGTCGGTGATGCCGATCCAGCCACCTGTGGTCGGCCGCTCGATCTTGACTTCCTGACCCTGATACTCGTCCTTCAGGTCGTCGTAGTCGTCCTCCTCCAGCACGCCGTCGAAGACGCCGAGCGGACCCTCGTGCAGGATGTAGAAGCCGAGAATTTGGGGCGTGTCGGTCCGCGAGATCAGACCGAAGGGCGCCAGGCTGACTTCCGCGCCGCCGTTGTTCCGCACCCGCTGGGTGATGGTGAAGAGATATTCGTCGTCGAGGGTGAAGACCTGCTCGAAGGTCAGGCCCTCGCCGTTGTTCCAGCGCAGGGTGACCGGCGTATCCGGTGTCAGCGTGCCGCCCTCGGTCTCCCACAGGGTGTTGGAGTCCGGCAGGGTGATGCCGCCGCCGGCGGCCGCCCAGCCAAAGCGCGAGAAGTAGGGCTTGGCCGAGCCCTCCGGCGACAGCAGCGTGATCATCGGGCTGTCGGGGTCCAGGGTTTCCGTGAACTCGGTGAGCACCAGGTCGTCGACCTTGGCGCCGCGCAGCGCGATGGAGCCGGACAGGCGGCGGTTCTCGATAGCTACCCGCGGGCTCACCCCTATGGCGTCGGCGCGGGACTTGCCGGTTGGGATGGCGCTGCCCGGCTCACTGGCCAGCGAGGGGACGTTGCCGTCGCTGCCGGGGGTGAGCTGTGGCGTGCTGCCGTCCGTGCCCTCCACGATCTGCTGCGGGGCAGGCGGCTCCGCCGGCGGGAACAGGAACTGGAAGCCGAACAGAATGGCCAGCGACATGACGATCGCGAGGACAAGGTTACGCTGATCCATAAGACTCGACGGGCTCCCGGGGGACAGGCCTTAGCGGCCCGGTTGGTGGTTCAAGTGGCGGCATTCCGGGCTGGGACTCAGCCCGGCAGTGAATTTCTCTTCGTTTGTCTTCTCCGACCCGGGTACCGGGTCGTAGCCGAGACCGCCCCAGGGGTGGCAGCGGCTGATCCGTCGCAGGGCCAGCCACAGGCCCTTTACGGGACCGTGGAGGGCCACTGCCTGGCCTGCGTAGTCGGAGCAGGAGGGAAAGAACCGGCAGCACGGCGGAAAGAAGGGCGAGACCAGCAGTTGATAACCCCTGATCAGGGCCCGCATCAACAGGCTGACGGCCTTCATTGCGATGCCTCCTTCGGCCTGCGGCGCTTTTCCCGAGCCGGTCGCCGGTCGCGCGAGGCGCGGTCCGATTTGCCGCCGGCACCCGGCCGGTCCAGTTTCAGGATTGCCTGCTCCAGGTCCTCGCGCAGCGCCTCGAAGGGCCGCGTCAGCGTGCCGACGCGGCCGATCACCACATAGTCGGTGCCGGCCCGGCCAAGACGCGGAAACAGCTCCGCCGCCGCCGCCCGCAGGCGGCGCTTGGCACGATTGCGAATTACGGCGTTGCCGACCTTCCGGGTCACGGTAAATCCGACCCGCACCTCCGGCTCCTCCAGTTTCGGCTCGTCCGCTTCGGGCATAGCGTCCTCTAGTGGGGCCGCCGCCTTGGGCACAACAGGCGCCGCCCGGTCTTCACCGTGCTGGCGCCTTGCTGCTTGCAGGACAAGGCCGGGCATGACCCATTTGCGCTTGGCCGCCGCGACCTTGAGGAACTGAGGCCTTGTCTTGAGCCGCCCAACGGTCGGCATCATGACACTTAGGCGGAAAGGCGCTTGCGGCCCTTGGCGCGCCGACGGGCAAGTACGCGACGACCACCAACGGTTCCCTTGCGGGCACGGAACCCGTGGCGGCGCTTGCGAACCAGCACACTGGGCTGATAAGTGCGCTTCACAGCAAAACTCCAATATCAGGCTGAATATCGATTTGACGGGGCTGTATAAGGGCGGGGTGAGGCTCTGTCAACGACGCGCAGGGCCTTGGGGCGCGGAATCTCGACCGCGCCTCACACCTTGGTGACTGGCGGTCGCGATGAGCAGCGGTTAAAACCCCTATCTTGCTTGGTTTTGCGCCGTTTTGGCGGTCTTGGCAAGGACAGGAGCCGGACGCCGACGGGTTCGGGCTCCAGGTTCCTGTTAACCTCCTTTTTTGCGAAGGAACCCGATGATCCAGCCGAGCCCAGATCCTGCGGTCCGAGGATCCGTCCTCAAGCGCTTCCTGCCGATCCTCATCCTGATTGCCGGGTTGGTCGCCTTTTTCGCCTTCGGCGGGCATCGTTACGTCGGCTTCGATACCCTGGAAAAGCACCGCGAAGCGCTGATGGTGCTGGTCGCCGAGCACGGTTTTGCGGCGGTTCTCGGCTTTATCGCGATCTATGCGGTGATGGTCGCTTTCTCAATTCCGGGGGCCCTGGTCATGACGGTGACCAGCGGCTTCCTGTTCGGCACCCTGGGCGGCGCCGCCTGTTCGGTGGTGGGGGCGACACTGGGGTCGATCGCCCTGTTCCTGGCGGCGCGCACGGCGATCGGCGGCCTGCTGCGCGACAAGGCGGGCCCGGCGCTGGCCAAGATGAAGGCCGGATTTCAGGAAGATGCGCTCAGCTATCTCCTGGTGCTGCGGCTTGTCCCGCTGTTTCCCTTCTGGCTGGTCAATCTGGTGCCGGCTATTCTTGGCATTTCGCTGAAAGTCTTCGTCATCGGTACATTTCTCGGGATTATCCCGGGATCCCTGGTCTATGCCTCGGTCGGGAACGGTCTGGGGGCGATTTTCGCGGCGGGTCAGACGGAGAACATCCGGGATGCGATCCTGGAACCGGAAGTGCTGCTGCCCATCATCGGCCTGATTGCCCTGTCGCTGCTTCCTGTCATCTACAGGAAAGTGAAGAACCGCAAGGACGAGGGAACCGGCGACAAATGACTCCTGGTGTGCGATCCGGAAGTTTCACCCTCACATTGCTCTCACAGGAAGTTGAAGCCAAACGCAGGACCGTGATTCGTGATCCTGCGCAGTCCTGCCCATTGTTAGTTCATCGGCGTTGGGCCGCAGTTACGCGGTCTGCCGGCACGAGAGCTTCTCTTCCCGGGGGAGCCCCGACAAATCGAATATTACTGGAGGCAATTAAGATGTTGAAGAAAACCCTGGTGGCGCTGAGTGTCGCAACCGTTTCCGCTGCTGCCGTGGCCCTGCCGGTGGCTGCCAGCCATGCTGGCGAGACCCCGCTGCAGATCGCTGCCTGTAACCCCTGTGCGGCCAAGGCTGCTTGCGGCGCTTGCAACCCCTGCGCGGCGAAATTGAAGAAGGCGGCCTGCAACCCCTGCGCCGCTGCCAACCCCTGCGCTGCCAAGGCGGGCTGCAACCCCTGCGCGGCGAAGAACCCCTGCAATCCTTGCGCGGCCAAGTCCAACTGAGGATGCGCCTCTAGTACGGCGTAAGAGCGCCCGCCTGCCGCCGGCCAACCCCTCTGCCGGCGCGGCGGGCGCTCCTCTTTCTGCAAGTCCGCAAGCGTGGCCCATTTCCGTGCCAAAACGCCATTCCCGGCGCCCTCCGGCAAATTTCCGGCCGGGCCGACAGCGTGCTATAAGCCTCGACTATGTTGAGCCATAGACCGCCGGGCAACAGCCTTCGCCTGCCGCCCCTCACAAAGAGCCTTTCGGCCAAGCTGCTGCTGCTGACCATCGCCTTTGTCATGCTGGCGGAGGTGCTGATTTATGCGCCGTCGATCGCGCGCATGCGGCTGGTCTATCTGCAGGAGCATCTGGCCGCCGCGCATCTTTCGATCCTGGCGCTGGAGGCGACCCCCGACAACATGGTCAGCAAGGAGATGGAGGCCGAGCTGCTGCAGCACGTGGAGGCCTACATGGTCGCGCTGACCAAACCCGAACAAGGCAAGCTGATGCTGATGGTGGCGACGCCGGAGGTCATCGACGCCACCTATGACCTGCGCGAGGACAGTTTCTTCGGGCTGATCGGCGATGCCGTGATGACCCTTTTGGCGCCAGAGAACCGCCTGCTGCGGATCATCGGGCCGTCGCCCAAGGATCCGCAGATCCTGGTCGAGGTGGTCATGGACGAAGCGCCCCTGCGCCGCGAGATGTACGACTTCTCCTGGCGCATCCTGAATCTGTCGCTGGTCATTTCCGTGTTCACCGCGGCGCTGGTCTATCTCAGCCTGCATCTGCTCATGATCCGGCCGATGCGTCGTATCACCGAAAGCATGGCGGCCTTCCGCGCAAATCCGGAGGTCGCCGCCGATGCGTTGCCGCCCTCCGAGCGCAGCGACGAGATCGGCATCGCCCAGCGCGAGCTGTTGAACATGCAGCAGGGTCTGCGCGCCGCCCTGTTGCAGAAGACGCGCCTGGCCGCCCTCGGCACAGCGGTCACCAAGGTGAACCACGACCTGCGCAACATGCTGGCCACGGCCAGTCTGATTTCCGACCGCCTCGGCAAGAGCGGCGACCCCGCGGTGCGCTCCATGGCGCCGGCCCTGGTCGGCGCCATCGACCGGGCGCTGCATCTCTGCTCGCAAACCCTGCAGTTCACCCGGGAGGGTCCGGCACAGCTCGACCTGCGTCGTTTCGACCTGCGCGACCTGCTGACCGAGGTGCGCGAGGCCCTGGCAGAGGTGGGCGCCGGGCGCGCCGGCTGGATCAACGAGGTCGACCGCGGTTTCGAAATCGAAGCCGACCGGGAACAGCTCTATCGCGTATTCTACAACCTCACCTGCAATGCGCTGGAAGCCGGCGCCGGCGAGGTGCGTATCGCAGCCCGTCCGGTCCGCGATTTCCTCGTCGTAGATGTGGAGGACAATGGCCCGGGCATGCCCGAAGAGGCCAAATACGACATCTTCAAACCCTTCGCCGGTTCGACGCGCAAAGGCGGCACCGGCCTCGGTCTTTCCATCGCCCATGACATCATGCGTGCGCACGGTGGCGACATACGCCTGGAGCGCTCGGGTGGTGAAGGAACGCTGTTCCGCCTCGTCCTGCCGATGCGCCAGGCAGGCGCTCAGCCGGCCGCCAAGGCCAGCTGAGCCTCAGGCTAGGAAAGGTTCTAGTCGACCAGAACCACGCCTTCGCGCCGCGGATCGGCGCCGCCTTCCAGACCGCTGCCGGTGCGGCGGATACCATGCAGTCCGCTGGTCAGGGGGCGGATCTTCACCTCCTGCCCCAGCGCCTCCAACGCCGCCTTGGCGCCCTCGAGCTCGGAGCCTTCTTCCAGGTCGGTGGCGCCGTTGCGGTTGACGAAGTTGGGCAGGGCGACGGCCTCCTGCATGGAGAGATTCCAGTCGAGGGCGGCGATGATCGCCTTGGTGGTGTAGCCGATGATGCGACTGCCGCCCGGCGAACCGATCGCCATGACGAAGCGGCCCTGGCGGTCCAGCACCAGGGTCGGCGACATGGAGCTGCGCGGCCGCTTGCGCGGCTGAACCCGGTTGGCCACCGGCAGCCCGTCGACGAGGGGGCGGAAGGAGAAGTCGGTAAGTTCGTTGTTCAGCATGAAGCCGCGGGCCATGCGACGGGACCCGAAGGCGCTCTCGATCGAGGCGGTCATGGAGACCGCATTGCCGCTGCCGTCGACCACCGAGAGGTGTGAAGTGGAGGGCGGATTGAGCTGAGCCGGGCTGTGCGCCATCTGGGACCCGAGGCCCGGAACGGCCTTGCCCATGCTGGACGCCGGATCGATCAGGCCGGAGCGCGCTTTCAGGTAGTCCGGGTCGAGCAGCGCGTCCAGCGGCACCTCGACGAAGTCGCTGTCGGCGAGGAAGCGGTTGCGGTCCGCGAAGGCCAGGCGGCCGGCCTCGGCGACCAGGTGGACGGCCTCGGGCGAGGCGGGTTCCAGGGCCGCCAGGTCGAAAGGCTCGAGCAGCTTCAGGATCTGCAGCACCGCGACGCCACCGGAGGTCGGCGGCGGCATGCCGCAGACGATCCATTGCCGATAGGGCAGGCAGAGCGGGTCGCGGCGTTTGGCCTGATAGGTCGCCAGGTCGCTATAGCTCAGTTGGCCGGGGTTGTCGTCGGTATTGCGCACCCGGGTCACGATGTCGACGGCGATGATCCCTTTGTAGAAGGCATCGGCACCGCCGGTCGCGACGGCGCGCAGCGTGTCGGCGTAGGCCTGGTTTTTCAGCAGCGCGCCGACGGCCAGCGGGTTGCCGGCGTCATCGTGGAAATAGGCTGCGGTCTCCGGATAGCGCTTCAGGTACTTGTCGCCGGCGATCAGGCTGTGCAGCCGCGGCGAGACGGCGAAGCCTTCCTCGGCCAGGCGGATTGCCGGTTCGAAGAGATCGGCCCAGGGCAGGCGGCCGGCGTCGCGGTGCGCCAGTTCCAGCATCCGCAGCAGGCCGGGCGTGCCGACCGAGCGGCCGCCGACCACCGCGTCCCAGAAAGGCATCGGCTTGCCGTCGGCCTGCAGGAAGAGGGTCTGCTTGGCGCCGGCCGGGGCCGACTCGCGCCCGTCGTAGGCGACGACGTCCTGCGACTCCGCGTCGTAGTGCATCAGGAAGGCGCCGCCGCCAATGCCGGATGACTGCGGTTCCACCAGCCCCAGCACCAAGGCGGTGGCGATGGCGCCGTCGACGGCCGAGCCGCCCTGGCGCAGCATCGCCATACCGGCTTCGGCGGCCAGAGGATTGGCGGCGGCGACCATCTGTTGCGGCGCCGTGGAGGCCGCTTCCTCGGCAGAGGTGCAGGCAGCCAGCGCCGGTGCGGCAAGGGAAGCGAGCAGGAAGAAGCGCAGGATCGATCTCGGAACACCCGGCACGGCAGTTGAAGTCATGGAGCGGTCTCCCTGGAAGATTGCCTTCCCCGGCGACGGCGGCGACAGGCCGGCGCCGAGCGTTGCGCCATCATCAATCGCGGCGTGTGGATTGGCCAGAGGTAGATTTGCGTCGTGGGGGTGGGTCTCGGGACGAGGGCCCGGCGGCTATCCCGAGCTCAGGCTGGGATCAGCTTGCAGAGGTGCAGGCCTTCGATCCGATGGCCGCGTTCGTGCAGGACGGAACACAGCCAGCCGTCGTCGCGCTGACTGCCGGAGGAGGTGATGGCGGTATGCACGGCTGAGCAGCCGTGACGCCGGGCGATCTTCTCGATGCCGTTCTCCAGGGCGCGGGCGACGTTGGACTGATCGACGATGTCGAGGGCGCAGAAAGGGTCGGCGAAGAGGATCGGGCCGTGCACCATGTCATAGGACAGCTGGAAGGCGCCGATGCCGACGATGCAATCCTGCTCGTTGCGCACAACTAGGATTCCAGTCCCATCATTGGGGTCCTTGGCGATCCGCACGCCGGCAAAGCGGCGCCAACCCTCGAGTTCCGCCTCGGGACAGATGGTGTGGATCAGCGGAAAGGCATGGTCCACTTGGTCATGCGACAACAGACTGACATTGAGTTTTCGCACTAAACGGGTAACCTTAGTCGAATGGGACTAGTGAACTGGGCGCAATACAGCGGTTGTAAGGTTGACGTATGCAGCCAATCTGTGTCCTTGATCCACGTCAATAATGGCGGATAGGTCATCTCAGTCCGACGACGCTAGGAACACACAGCGGGTTCGAACCCTCGGAGGGTTTGTGTGATGACGGTTTTCAATTTCGATCGGGCAAGTAAATTGGCCCCGGCCGTGGCGCGCGATCGTGCGGAAACGTCACCCTGCAGTGCCTGTTCTGTGCGCGGCATGACCATCTGTGCGCCACTCGACGCGCAGGAACTAACGCAGATCTCGGCGTTGATGACCTCGGTCGAGTTGGCGGCCGGGTCGCCGCTGTTCGACGAGGGCGAAAAAGCCGGCAACGTCTATAATGTGACCTCCGGCACCATCAAGGTTTACAAACTGCTGCCCGACGGGCGCCGCCAGGTGACCGGATTCCTCTTCGCCGGCGATTTTCTCGGCCTTGCCAAGCAGGAGACCTATGCCTTCAGCGCCGAGGCGGTGACCCCTTGCCTGCTGTGCCGCTTCCCGCGCAACAAGCTGGAAGACCTGATGCAGCGCCTGCCCAAGATCGAGCAGCGCCTGCTGGGTATCGCCAGCAACGAGCTGGCCTCGGCGCAGGAGCAGATGCTTTTGCTGGGGCGTAAGACCGCGCGGGAGAAGATCGCCTCTTTCCTGCTCATGCTCGCCAAGCGCGCCAAGCAGCGCGGCCAGGCCGAAGACCCCGTGACCGTGCCGATGAGCCGCACCGACATTGGCGACTATCTCGGCTTGACCACGGAGACCGTGAGCCGGACCTTCACCCAGTTGAAGCAGGAAGGCATCATCCAGTTGCTGCCCAATCACCTTGTGAAGCTGGTGAAAAGGGACGATCTGGAAGAAATCGCCGGCGGATTCTGATCCGGCGAATTCTGCGGCTGCGAACCTAGGCGCGCGGCGTCTGGATGATCGGCGGCACCGACTGTAGTGCCGTATCCCAAGGAAACAGAATCCAGGTATCCTGGCTGACTTCGGTGACGAAGCTGTCGACCAGCGGCCGCCCGGCCGGCTTGGCATAGACCGTGGCGAAATGCGCATTGGGCATCAGTTCGCGGACTTTGCGGGCGGTCTTCCCGGTATCGACCAGATCATCGATCAGCAGCCAGCGGTCGCCTTCGTTGCGCTCCACGGTTTTCAGCACTTCCATCTCGCCTTGAGTGTTGTCGCTGAGGTAGCTGGTGATGCAGATCGTGTCGATCAGTCGCACGTCGAGCTCGCGGGCGATCACAGCCGCCGGCACCAGGCCGCCTCGGGTGATCGCGGCAATGCCATGGAATGGACCGGCGTCCACCAGCCGCCAGGCAAGGGCGCGTGAGTCGCGGTGGAGCTGGTCCCAGGAGACGGGAAAAGTTTTCGGTTCTTCTGTAAGCATAGCGGCCGCGCATCCCCTCGCTGTGGACTGCCGATTTGAGGAGGGGGGATTAAAGCCGAAGTCGCCGTCGGCCTAAAGGCTTTTTGGACCTGGAGCCTCGTCCGGTTGGAATCGGACGGAAAAGACTTTAGCTCGAGATCTCTCCGGTGGGGATCAACTGGACCGCGGCGATCCGCCAGGAGCCGTCGGGCTGCTGCTCCATGGTATAGATGGCGATCACCGCATCGCCCTGGGGGCCGACGAAGCGCACCGCCTGGCCGGTGCGGCCCTCGATGATTCTGGCATCGAGGAATTCGACGGTCTGCGGCCGGTAAACCGACTGATAGCCGCCGCGGACCATGGCCCTGAAATTCTCCGGCGTGCCGAAGAGGCGGCGCAGCTTTGGCGTGGCGTAGGAAAACGCCTGGGGCCAGTCGTCGCGTTGGAAGGCGTCGAGTTGCGATTCGATGGTCCCGAGGATGGCCTGCCGGTCGGCCGGCGCCGGCGTCTGCACGTTCTGTGCAAGAACGCTGCCCACAAGGGACCCGGTGGCAAGGAGGACGACGGCGAGGCAGAGGGCGGCGAGGCGCGGCATGGCAGGCTCCCAAGGGTTGCCCTGAGCCAATTAGGTCGAAGGGTCGGTGGGACCAGCCCTGAAATGCGTCAGGCCGGCCTCCGCATCGCGGGGGCCGGCCTGAGAAACCCTGTAAGGGAATGAACGCCGGGAAGCTGTGCGAGCCTAGCGAACGTAGATGTGGACCTCGTTGACCTGAGTCTGCGGGCTCGAGGTGGCCGAGAGCGTCATGCGGTCGGCCGGCAGTCCCATGTTGGTCAGGGTGCGCAGCACGCTTTCCGCATTGCGGCGCGAGCGGTTCGTCGCCAGCGCCACACGGGCCGAGTCGCCACCGGCAGGCGCCACTGCGACAATGTCGAAGGCGGCGTTGGGGCGGCGTTCCAGGGCCGCGCCGACCACTGTAAACAGGGCCTGCTCGTACTGGACGTTCTCTTTCTCGAAGCGGATCACCGCCAGCGGCTGGCGTGTTCCGACCGCGCTGGCCGCGCCGCCGGCCGGTGCCGGTGCCGGCACGCCGTAGGAGCGGTTGGCCAGGCTGCCGCCGATGTACTCGCCGTTGTCGATGGCGACCTGCATGGCGGTCAGGTTCAGGCGCTCGTTAGCGAAGTAGTTCTGGGTGCGGGCGATGTCGTCGCTCAGCTCGTTGAGCAGACGGTCGATCACCACCACGGTCTTGTTGACCTCGTCTTCAAGCACGGCGAGCTGGCGGTGGTCTTCCTCGATGGCGCCACGCAGTTCGAAGGTGGTGCTGGTCGATTCGAGCAGGAAGGCCGACAGCGAGGCGGTGCCGGAAACCTGGCTGGCCAGGGTGTTCAGGGCGGCGATGCTGGCGCCGACCTGCTGCAGTTCGGCCTGGGCCTGGTTCCACTGGGCGACCAGCTCCGGGTTGCCCGGGGTGGTGCCGACCTGCAGGCGGGCATTCATGGCCGCTTTCAGGGAGTGGTAGTTGCCGGCGAACTGGCGCGCCGAGATGCGCAGGCTCTGCAGCTGATTGTTCTCGGCAGACAGCTGTGATTGCAGCTTCAACAGGTCATCGCGCAGCGTCTTGATCTTCTGTCCGACGACGGTGCCGGTGGGGCGCATGTTGCTGAC
>PJEL010003412.1_pt1 | contig 13628 bp, 9 predicted proteins | sample 1853271 | NCBI WGS metagenome assembly PJEL01 (sample SAMN08108733, study PRJNA415343) | Invertebrate metagenome, whole genome shotgun sequencing project. | host: Globobulimina | place: Sweden: Gullmar Fjord | collected 2015-08 | reverse complement strand
CTGCTCAGCGAGTATTAGAAGAATTTGCACCAACGGAACCACTTTATGTATCTCAAAATAATGAGTATTTGGGTTTCGATCCATGTTATAACTATGGTGCTTGTCCAACGCAACAACCTTTTTTTAATGCATCTAATTTTGATCAAACAACAATATCTGGTCAAACACCAACATCTAATAAGTCAGAACAAACTGTAGATATGGATACAATAAATAATAGTAATAATACAGCACAAGTGAGCCTAAATAATGCTGTTGAGTCTATTCCTGCTCAGCTACTATTATTAGGGTTGGCAGTAGTAGCGGTGGGGATAGGGTTAGTGATATATTATGCAGCAAAACCACTAAAAATAGCATTGACACGCAAAAAACAAAACGAACCAGTACCAACAGTACCAGAAGTAATAAATGCGAATTCTAATTCAAAACCAGTAGAAGGTGAAACAGATGCAAATGAAAGTAATATCACACCAACAGATAATAAAGTTGCAGCAGAAGTAGAATGTATTCAAATACCTCAAGATCAAACATCATTGAGGCAGCAACAACAACAAGCAGCACAAGTAGCTAGATCTTCCTACCATTATGAGCAATCTGAAAATTTTGATGAAACAACAATACAACACTTAGAGCAACAAGAACAAATTGAGGATAATCAAATTATAACAAATACTCAAAAAACTTCAAAAAAATCTCCCCCAGAACAACCAAAAACAGTAAATGAAGAGCAAACAGCATTGCTAGCAGATACGATAAAGCAAACAAAAAAGAAAGCCAACAACTATGAAGGTAATAAAACAAAATATCAATCAGCTTCTAATCAACTATCATCACAACCATCTAATAATAAAAGCTTTTATATCTTATTGGGTTGTTTTTCAGTAGTAGTTATTTATTTCAGCTCTCTATACTTAGAGAATAACTTAGAAAGTGGATATTAAGATGGTTTAGATGGAGTAAGCAAAAAAAGATTGTTAAAAAATAGGAAAAAACTAAATAGGGTTTCCTCTTTTTTTGCTTTACACTGAGTTGCTTATTTAATCTGTTTTATATAATACAAGGTTGCTTATATTACAATTATCAATAAAGGATGAGTAATTAAACCCAGCACCAAACACCGAGCAGCAAAATATTATAACACTACACTGATGATCTAACAATGTTCTAGGATCAGTAAAAACATTACCAACGCAAAATTATAGTACAACTTAGAAAATTTGGAGGAATAGCTACCCAGCAAATATAAGCACTTATATTTACCAAAAATGAGACAAAAGAAATGAAAAGGCGAATAGAAAAAGAGTTTAAAAAAAGTTTTGGGAAGATTATAACCCACTTAGTAATGGAATTACTTAGGTAAAGTGCTCAGGGGCATCAGAGAACCAAGCTGCTTCGTCTTTTTTTTTATATTGAGAGGATGTTTGAAGAAAAATAGGATATTTACCTTACCTCAGATAAAATATCTATCCTTTTCATATACATTTTTTACATTCCAAATATATTTTTTGCCTTTGCCAGAAAATATAGCTATATGCAGCATTTTTTTTGTTTACAAGCCGATGTTGGTATATAATTTAAGAAATTTTGTAGTCAGTAAGTGTGCACTACTTCACACAGCAAGTAAGGATAAAGCTATTGACAATTTTAATATTTGGCTTCGAGTATTATTTGATTTTATAATATTGTAATTAATATTTATTTAACAAAAACAGTAAGCATTTCTCAAAAAAACTATATGAACAATAAAAAATCAACATGTTGTAGTTTACTGCTTTCTTATATATATTTATAAAAAAAAGGCTAATATCCTATGAGAGAATTAAATTAACCTATGTCAGGATCGTTGACATTTCAAATGTATTTTTATAGAAGAAAAATAAGGCGGATAATCCTGTTGGAGAGGCTTCTTTTCTTCATATAGTCTTGAAAAAAATGTACAAAAATGAAGATATTATAAATAGGGTAAGGTATTAATTTCATATCTCTTATGTCTATTGTACTTATTTGTTATTCTTACTTTATAAAAATCCATAGATAAGCAAGTACAAGAAGATCTAAAGAAAGAATCGTAAACTCTTAAAAATTAAAATCACCATAGTGATTTCAGAATACCTCTAAGTATTTGAACATTAAAAATATCAAATGGGAGATAGGTATTATTTGCAGTGATAAATAAATGTTAATTCCTTAATAGCAAGTTATTAATGTGATAAGGTAAATAGTCCCAAATGTAAGGAAAAAATACATGCCAGCAAAACTCAGTTTATCGCTCTTAAGAACCTATTTATAATTAATAGAGGGCGAGAATTAGTACAATAAAACATCAAGTATTGATATTCTTAACTTACTAAGAGGTATCTTGAAATTGAACCTATACCAACAACTCTATTTGTTTAGTTAAGCTTATGTTTATATAAAGCTAGGGGAAAAAATGCGAATTTTGGTTTTAAGGCTTATTAATAACTTAGATTAGAAAATCATTGAGTTTTTGCCGATTTCATTCAAACTAGTAGGTTTGTCTTTTTTCTCTTTGGCTTTTGCTTGAATTTCTTCTACTTCCTTATGATTGTACAACCAGATTATAAAATCAATAATAGCCGAATACAATATGAAGATTGCAAAATTGCGCAATACAAAAAAGATATAACTCACAAAAAATATTTTTGGACCAAATACAGGTATCCTGATTGCTTTCTCAAGTACAGTTTTATCGATAAAAAGTAAAATAATACTAGCGACTAATGTTAATAGAAAGTTCAAAAGTATATATACCCCAGGTAATGATATCCATTTATAAAGAAAGTAATAAGAAATAAAAGATTTAAAGAATGGTAAAACAGCAAAAAAAATAATAATACCAGTAATACCAATAATCTTCACAGAACCTTTATTTTTATACCTAAAATAAATCCTAACACCAAGTAAACAAAACGTAAATAATGCACAGCCTAGAGCTTTTATAAAGCTTTGAAAAATTTCAGTTTTATAAAACTCTATACCCTGTTCGTCTTGAATATCTTGATTATCAAGATGTTGCTCATGTTTATTTTGAGCCTTATTCTCATTTTTAACCTCTTGGTTTGTGGCAGTTGCCCCCAGGGACGGGGCTAATATCATTAAACTTAAGGCTAAGTTTCTTATTTGCATATAATACATGCTGTAAGTATACAAAAAAATCAAGCAAAAAAGGTAGAAATCTACATTTCATGTAGATTTCTACCTTTTTTGCTAATAAAATAATATCACAATATATAAATTTGCACAATAATGCCTTATTAATTCAATAATTAAATTTTATTTAACTAAAAAAATTACTTGAGAGCAAAATCTTAACAATATAGTATGAAGTCAATATTTAAAATTTCTACAAATACATTAACACTTCTTAGCAAGGAAGTGCGTTCTTTAAGTAGTGTAATAACAAGCAAGCCACTTCTACCTATTTTGGATAACTTTTTATTTAAATTTTCCTCTAAAGAGTTAACTATCGTTGCCTCAGATCAACAAACTACAGTTATTAGTAAGTTAATATTAGATGTAAACTCAAGTGAAGAGTCATCCATTGCAATACCTGCACGAATGCTCAAAGATACCTTAAGCAATCTTCCTAAGCAACCTCTCACTATAGAAGTTGATAATATGCGATATCAAGTTTCATTAATAACTAGTAGTGGTTGTTATCAGATTGCTTGTGAAAATGGGTCTGATTTTCCGACCCCAGAGATAGGGGAAGAAGAGAGTAAAGTTTGTATAGATATCCCCATATTAATGTTGCAAAATTTAATAAGAAAAACACTTTTTGCTACAAGCAAGGATGATTTAAGACCAGAACTTTCAGGTATATATTTGTCAATAACAAATAATGAACTTACTTGGGTTGCAACGGATGGGCATAGATTAGTTTGCTATAAAAACAAGTCACTGAGTTCAAATAAATCAATTCAATGTATTATCCCTTCTCGCTCACTCAAACTACTTGAACAACTCTTATTTAGCCATCCTGCAAAAGATGTAAGTGTTTCAATACAAAAAAAAATTATTTGCTTTTCTTGGGGAACAATAGAGGTGATGATTTCTCTTATCAATGAGAGCTATCCTGATTATGAGCATGTAATTCCAAAGAAAAATCCAAATGCATTAAAGCTGAATACAGATTGTCTACATGTATTTGAGAGAATAGGCGTTTATGCTAATAAGGCCACCAAGCAGCTGCGTATGAAACTAGGTAATAATAAACTTAAAATAATAGCCGAAGATCAAGATTTTTCTAATAGTGCATATGAGCAAGTGGCTTGCCATTATGAGGGTATGGAGATGGAAATAGGATTTAATGCTAAGTTGATTACTGAAATGTTTGCCTCTCTCCCATCAAACCAAGAAGTTGAGCTTACATTTGATACACCAAATAGGGCAGTTATGATTTTACCAAATAAATCAAATGAAGATGAACAACTAAGAATGTTGATTATGCCAATCAAGATTACCTAATTACTTAGTAGGGATTTTGATAAAAGCAATTTAAAAGTTCCTTTTTTTGTGTTGCTGGACAAGGGTTAGAGCCATAAGTACAATATATACATTGGTCTTGAGGGGTGACTTCTAAATTTTCACCACAATCAGAGCAGCTATAGGAAAGCATAGGGGTGCGTTTTCTTTGTGACATAATCTCTTGGTGCATTGAGCCACAACTATAACAGGTTATAACAGAGTCTAGTGAAATCATAATAAAACTTATACAAATACTTTTACTAAAATTAAGGTTTAGTAGTATGAAGATAAAAATAAAAAGCAAAGTATTCTTCACTATTATATAATAGTGTTATTGGTGTAGCTTTTTGCGTGTTTTTTAAAAATTGAATAAGTAAGGAGGCTTTTTTTTGAAATTATTATTAATCATTTCAAGTAAGATTAAATTGTACTTAATTATGAGTTTGCTAGTTTTGGGATAGTATGTAAAAGAGAAGTAATAAAAAATCATAAATCTTTTTTAAAACATAGATACTATTTTACACCATCTAATATTAAGACATTATAATAGTTAGTATTAAAAATTGGAATTGTGTTTAGAGCTGTATTTATTTTCTCACAAGCTCTATGGCATGTATTTGCTTCATCATCGCTGATATAACTAGAATGAGGAACTCATTTAAGGCTTAGGGATTATATTTTCTTGCAAAACGCAAATAACTACACTTAAAAAACATACCTATAATAAAGGCTTTATTGGTTTATAGGCATTGCTTGTAGCTTTGCTGTTTTAAGCTGAGTTTCTAGATTATTTATTCGATTCCTTAGCTTATGCTCTGAGTCTCTATGATTTTGAATTTGTGATCTAAGGTTACTATTTTCTTGTACTAGTGTATTTATTTCTTGAGAGAGTTTTTTTGTGATTTTAGAGTATCGCTTGATTCTGAAATTTTTATGTTGTTAACATCATCTAAGCTTTTTATTAATATATCTGTTAAAAATCTTGCTTTATAGATTCCATCACCTCTGATTAATAATAACATTATTACATCCATATCTACCTTAGTCTCTTTAAAAGCTATTGATAAAGGTGTCTCATTGTTTTCATTCACAGCATTAGCATCGGCTCCGTATTTTATTAAAAAGCTTATTGCACAATGCTTATGAGCATTAGTTTTATTGCTTATACATCCACGACGATACTTATATCGCATCAAATTTCTCATTAACAATGTATCTCTGGTATTATCCTTACTTTCAATATCAGCTCCGTGCTCTACTAGCAATCTTACCATTTTTTCGTTCCCTTCACTTAGTGCAGTATTTAATGGCACATGTACATATTTATCCTCATAATTAACATTAGCGTTGTGTTTTATTAAAAGCTCAGCTATTTTTTCGCTATCTGACTTTATTGCGGTCTTTAGTGGTGTACCCCCATCTTTATCCTCATAATTAACATTAGCGTTGTATTTTATTAAAAGCTCAACCATTTTTTCGCTATCTGACTTTATTGCGGTCTTCAGTGGAGTCCTACTATATTTATCCTCATGATTAACATCCGCGTTGTATTTTATTAAAAGCTCAATCATTTTTTCGCTCTTTAACTCTATTGCGGTCTTCAATGCTGATGTCTTAGAATATTTCTGATTTTTTTTTAGAATAATTAACATCAGCTCCGCTTAATATTAAAGCCTCTACTTGTTTTAAATGATTTTCTTTTATTGACTTCATTAATGCTATATTTTTCTCTTCTCCGCTTTCGTGGGTAGTGTTTTTATTTGTATTAAAATTAGTGGCTTTTATCCAATTAATTTTTGCAAATAAGCACAGAGATGCAAGCATGACTCTTGTTACTTTTCCGTTACTTTTTCTTTATTCATGAGTTAAATGTAATATTTTGTGGTCACAATATATCATCAAAAATGATTTTCAAGCTGATCAATCCCTAATTATCTAAGATAACAATCGTAAAAATCATATAGAACTCAATAAAATTACATCGCAAGTGCATACATTTTGTGGCTACTTTAACACTTTTGGTTGGATCGCTAAAACTATTAGTCTAAAATAATATAACCCACATTCTTTATGCCTTGAGTTACACAAAGTATTATTTTCCTTTTTTGCTAAGATGTTGTTTACTTTAGTTACAGTTTATCTCATCTTGGATATAATCGCTTCTTCTGTGTGGTTTATATATGCGAACAAACAGGATCTTGCTTTATTTAATTATTATTTTACTTTGATGAACTATTCTTACTTTAAGGCGTTAGGTTATAAGTACTATTTATGATTTATAAAGGTTCGTTCCAACTTTATATACCAAAATATTCACATCTTTTTTGTCTACATTTAAGTTATCAAATATTTTTGTGTTACTTACTACAAAATAACAATACTATTTTTTGAAGTTTAATATTGACTATTCTAACTTTTAGAAATTTGAACTCATTTTCACCAATTATACTATTATGGTACTATCGAGAAAAAATGTTATATTTGCACGTGTGCGTAAATGAAAAATTCAAAAGAAGATTATTTTCATATTCGTTTCAATACAAGCAAGCTTTTTTCATAAAATAATAACAGCTCAAAACAATGAAGAACCAACACAATATTGTGAGCAAGAAATAGATGATTATGTCGATGAGCAGGAGTCTAACTATGGTTGTAGGTAAAATAAATTATGCTTAATTTTTGGCATTGCTACTATTATAGTAACTGCTATACTAGTAGGGCGATACAATATCCAAGCTAATTATAGTATAAATAATAGCACAAACAATAATATTATTACAAGCAACAGTAACTCTAAGAACAAATACAATACAAAAGACCCTGTTTATATTATTGATCTTACTAAAAAATATACTATCAGTGACCATTTACTCAGTTCTGTTTGCATAAAAGATCTTGTTGATTTTAGTGATTCTGAATATTATAATTGTGGGACGATTAAAGATGGATGGTGCTGGGTTTAGGGCAATAAATATACCAATTTTTTTTCAAAAATTAGATACTAAAGAAAGGTTACAAGAGTTTATTAATAAAACAAATAGTGTACTTAAAAGTTTACTTAATGAAAAAGAGATGGAGATGGTGTATAGTTTTTTTAAAAAACAAGAACAGATAGATTTGCTAAAAGGATACATAAAAGAAATAATAGAAAAAAAATATTCCTCAATGGAACTTTTAAAAAAATTACAAAAAATAGATGGAATTAAGCCTAAAATAAAATATCTAAATAATCATCCAGCTGAAGAGAAGTCATTTTGCAAGTACATAGCTTTGCTTAGCCAGGTTATACAAGCCAAAGCAATGATTTTGGAGAATCCAGATGGTTTTGGCGTGCATGTAATTGAGATTATTAATGGATTAAAGGATTTTGACAATGGAGGATACTGGAGTGGAGATGGTTCACTTACATTCTTCTGTATTGAATTCGATATAAAATTAATTTTTATCCTTGAAGATACTTTTTCCACAGAGCCTCATAGATGTATTGAAAAACAAGTAAAAGTTTCTGAAAAAAAGGATAAGGTATTTTATTCAATTATTAAAAGGATAAATGGTAATCACTTCAATGTTTTGCTATTAGATGGTATAAAATAGTTGTCATTGTTTTATAAGACTTAATATTGTTGTTATTAAGTTAGCAATTTATAGGAATACGCTTTAATCTTTTTTTAATACTAAAACGAAGAAATTCTTGCGTTGGCTATATTTTAGATGTGGCAATAGTGCTCATAGTCTTGTTTAGTGCTTATAACTAAGAACTTTAACTTATAATTCAACAAGGCCAACACTCACCAAGCTCTCAAAGAAGCTTAAAGCACCCCAAGTAGTTCTTGTATTCCAACAAAAATTTTAGCTTTCGGTTAGCTGAAATTCAATATAGTTTTTTTACAAACTACCTAAAAAATCCTATATTATAAATGACATACAAAACTCTATTTATTGTTTTTAGAGCCACATTTTCTATATATCAAAAAAGAAGGGAATCTTATTATTGATGATTGATAAATATTTTAGTGGTAAAAAAAATAAAATAAAAATATCTTTCTATAGCGATTTATGATTTTTGTATTATACTAACTTCTACTTTAATTTTATTGTTTAGGCAAACTTTAGAATAGAGAATAATTGATTTTAGGGTCTTTAGAGTTTCTAAAAAATTAATATTACCAATATGTGCATAATATAAAAAACCAATATTTTACAGAGATAATTAAGTTAATATGTTTATTATTAGATACAACTATAAAATAAATATGCCTCCAGAGAATTCGCGTACTAACTCAAATAACCAAAAAGATTATTTTTCCTCCCACTTCGGATTTTTGGTATCTACTACTGCAGCAGCTGTTGGGTTAGGTAACATTTGGAGATTTTCTTCAGAAGCAGCACAAAATGGTGGTGGAATATATGTGGTTGCCTACATTATTATGGCATTCACTATAGGATATCCGATAGTATTTGCTGAGTTGGCTATGGGTAGGTCAAAAAATCAAGGTGTTTTTCATACATTTGATAAAAGAGGAAAATGGTATATTGTCGGACTAATAGGAGTTTTAGCAAGATTTATAGTGTTTGGTTTTTATAATGTTGTTGCTGGGTGGGTGTTAGGGTATGCTTGGAGTTTTGTAAGTGGATACTTTATTAATACAATTAGTGGTAGTGCTGGTGATACATTATTTTCCTTGGGTAGTAAACAAGAATTTATTGACTTCTTTTCTCAAATAAAACAAGGGGTAGCAGGGAGTCTAATTTATACAGCTTTGATGTTAATGTCAACTGTAATAATTATACGTGCAGGTGTTCGTAGGGGAATAGAAAGATGTGCAAAGCTACTAATGCCTATATTTGTATTTATGATGATATCACTTGTTATATACTCTGTTTGGTTAGAAAATGCTTTAAGCGGTATAAGATATTACTTAATGCCACGTCTTAATGAGTTCAGTTTAAATGGAGTTGCTTCTGCTGTGAGCCAATCGCTGATGTCTCTAAGTATTGGTTATGGAGCGATATTAACATATGGGAGCTATATGAATAAAAAAGATGATATAATAAAATCATCATTTATTGTAGTCTCCGGAGACACTATAGTCTCATTGTTTGCTGGGTTTTTTCTATTTGCTTTCCTTGGTCATCAGGGTGTTGATTTTTCAACAGAAAAAGATATAATCGGAAGTGGGCTTGCATTCATTACATTACCTCTTATTTTTATCACTAAGTTTAGTCCTTTGTTAGCAACAATTATTGGGCTATCCTTTTTTTTACTTCTTTTATTTGCAACAATTACTTCCTCTAGCTCTATGCTAGATGTAACTTCTAGGTATTTAATAGATGGCTTTAAGATTAATAGAGTTAAGGCAATATATATAGTAGCAATAAGTTCATTTTTTATTAGTACTATTCTTATACTCTCAGAGAGTAAAATTAATTGGATATTTTCAATAATGTCAAACTCCCAAGAGTATAACTTTCATGATTTTTATAGGGATTGTATAATAAGAGTTTTATTGCCTACTTCTGTATTCCTATACTATCTATTTGTAGTTAGGGAATACAAAATTGAGGAAATTTTAAAGGAGGCATATGGAGATAAGAAACGAAACCCATTCTTTGTAGTCTATATACATATTGCTATAAGTTATTTTTGGCCAATAGCAAGCATATTTGGGGCTTTGCATGTGATTTATAGCTCATGTTGTTTAAACACTGGATAAGTAAATGGTAATTACTAAAAATAATATTATTCTGTATAAAACTAATTTACGGCCACACTAATTAGTATTTACCCAATGTTTTTGCTAATAACTTAGATGCCTATAATCTATATTTGCCCTATATTTTACTTTTATAGTTATGTCACTGGAAAGCACACAAACTCCTGTTAATAAACAACAGGACAATTTTTCCTCTTACTTTGGATTCTTGGTCTCTGCTCTAGCAGCGTCTGTTGGATTAAGCAACATTTGGAGATTTTCTTCAGAAGCAGCACAAAATGGTGGAGGAATATATGTATTTGCCTATATTTTAACCTCACTCATTATAGGATATCCTATAATACTTGTAGAGTTAGCTATGGGAAGAGCAAAAAAGCAGGGAGTTTTCCATACTTTCAACAATAGTGGGAAGTGGTCTGTTGTTGGACTAATTAGTACTATAACTTGTTTTTTACAATTTTGCTTCTACAATGTTGTTGCAGGATGGATTGTAGGATATGCTTGGAGTTTTGTAAGTGGATATTTTGTTAATGCAATGAGTAGTGGTGCTGGTGAGACGTTATTTTCTTTGAGCAATAAGCAAGAATTTCTTAACTTCTTTACTCAAATTAGAAGTGGCTTTGTAGGAAGTCTAATTTATACATCTTTTATGCTTATTGTATCAGTAATAATTATACGTGCTGGTGTTAGAAGGGGAATAGAGAAATGTGCAAAATTACTAATGCCTATATTTGTGGTGATGATGTTTGTAATGATTGCCTACTCTCTTTGGTTAGAAAATGCATTAAATGGGATAAGCTATTATCTAATGCCTCGCTGGGAGCTTTTTAGTTTAAATGGAGCAGCTTCTGCTATTAGTCAATCAATGATGTCACTTAGTGTTTGCTTGGGAATAATATTAACATATGGAGGCTATATGAGTAAAAAGGATAATCTAAGAAGTGCATCATTTATAATTGTAGTAGGAGATACGATTGTAGCATTATTTGCAGGGTTTTTCCTATTTGCTTTTCTTGGACACCAGGAAATTGATTTTGCAAGGGAAAAAGATATAATTGGAGGAGGCCTTGCATTTATTACATTACCTCTTATTTTTATAACAAAATTTAGTCCTTTGGTTGCTTTAATTCTTGGGACATCATTTTTCTTGCTTCTTTTTTTTGCAGCCATTACTTCATCGATTTCACTACTAGAAGTTCCCTCCAAGTACTTAGAGGGGCGCTTTAAGCTCAGTCGAAGTAAATCAATAAACATAGTAGCATTAAGCTCATTTTTAATCAGTATACTCTGTATGCTGGGTGAGAGTAAGATTAAATGGTTGTTTTCTGTAATGCCAAACTCAGATAACTACAATTTTCATGATTTTTTCCAAGATTGTGTTATTAGAGTTTTGATACCAATTTCAGTATTCTTGTATTATCTATTTGTTGTTCGGAAATATAAGATTGAGGAGGTTTTAAAGGAGGCATATGGAGATAAGGAACAAAACCCACTTTTTACATCATATATTAAGTTTTCTGTTAGTATACTTTGGCCATTGGCAAGCATATTTGGAGCTTTGCATGTGATTTATAACGTATTTTTTTAACTAGCAAAATTAAAGCACAGTAGAGTTAAAAATATCAATATCGCAAAAAACTCTAAACATTATTTTTAGCTTTTTCTAATTCTATAATAATAATACTAGATTACCAACTCTATATGAGTTATTTATAGAATATTATTTTTGATGCTTATAATTATCTACTACTTTTACTAAAACTATCTATCTTCATTGTAAGATATAAGGTGATATGTTGAATGCTTAATAATTTCTCGTTCATCTTGAGTCTCGATTAATCTTTGGCTGATATCTCAGTATTGATAGAATCCAAACAAGCCAAACTTTAACAAATAGCAACAACGCTATTTTTACATGATAGTTTTATTTTGCGATTACCAGAAATTCATTTTCGATAAATGTTTAAAATGGTAATTACTAATAAGGACATTTTAGTTATTTAATGATGCTTATAATTTATTCTTATTTTATGTTCACGAAAAATTATACAACAAATAATTAATAGGTTAAATCTTAGTATAATTTGACTCCTGAAGTTTATAAAAAAATCCTGTATCACAAACTTAGGCAGTGATAAGTGGGTTTGTTCTTGCAAGATTGTTTTTTTGAAAGCGATTGCTAGAAATTTTTTTTTTATAAACTAACTTTTAACTTTAATCACTTTTATAGTGCAGCTTTTTGTTCATTTAATGTTAAATGAAGTTAGCCCTACACAACTAGAATCTATTGTATAGAGAATAATTTCAGCTACTATGTATTTTAGGAAGTCGCAGTGGGTAGATAGGACATTGGCCGTAGGTGTATATTTTCCTCAAAATAAATTATTTCTTTTGAGTTTACTTTATTCATTACTTACCTCCTTTCTATAGTTTCATTATAGGGTGGAGTGAATAAATAGCTATAAATTTTAAGTGCGACTTTTTCTTCCAATTTTTTTGTGTTAATAAAATAGGAAAATAATAATTCCTTTGTCTCTTTTTTTATTGTTGAGTATCCACTTAATGCCTCTAAATGTCTTATTTGCACTTGAGTCATTATTACTCTATTGGGAATATTTGTTAAAAACATTCTATATCGAAGTTACTATACACAATGCTAGAAAAATCTAATTTGCTTTCAATGAGTAACCTAATAACTTCATCAAAGCATTGTAAGTGCTTAAAGTTGAAATTTTGCTGATATATACTCGCGTTCAGATTTTTCTGTTAATACCAGCATTAAAGCTATATGTCCTCTTTTGTTTCTAATCTCAAGATCTGCTCCGTTTTTTATTAAAATCTCTGCTACCTTAACCTTACCAATGTAAACTTTATTTTAATAACCTAGAAATGAAGCATATATTAAAGGAGTATATAGCCATTGTTTTTGTAGTTAATGTCAATATTTTCGCATCCTATTATGATATTAGCCTTTTCCAAATTACCACTTTATAAAGCCGACATTAACTTCCTGGCTCAAAAAGAAAAGATAGAATAAATACGAACTTTTTTATTTTTATACTCATAAGATTAAGGGTTAAATTTATTTTATGCAATTATAACACAAATAAGTTCACAAAAGCACAAGAAACACATAAATTTGTTGTATATATAATAAAACATTATAGAATTTTGTTAGTCAACAGTATAGAGTTGTTGTTTTCTCTAAATTTCATAAGGCTTTCTTTGTGTTAGGGAGTTTTTCTTCTTAAGTAAGTAGATGGTATTTTGTGTTTTATTTTAAATGTTAGAGCCCTAGCGGAGGAACCCTTTGGGTTCCTCCGCTAGGGCTACAAAGAAAGCTGGTTAAGCTAGGCTACTTGAGAGCGTTTAACTTTTCAGAGATTACTAACGAATATTTAAGTCGGTCTGAAAGACCGACTTAAA
>PJEL010003408.1_pt1 | contig 13645 bp, 2 predicted proteins | sample 1853271 | NCBI WGS metagenome assembly PJEL01 (sample SAMN08108733, study PRJNA415343) | Invertebrate metagenome, whole genome shotgun sequencing project. | host: Globobulimina | place: Sweden: Gullmar Fjord | collected 2015-08 | reverse complement strand
TGCCCCAGTTAAGCTGTCCATCACTGGGAAGGATGTTTCATTCAGGCACTTGACAGCCCGGTTGATTTCTGGTCCTTCACATGGATCCCTATATCTCGTACCCGAGAACGATGCTGAGGTGTGGTTTCCTGCTAGTGATAAGACTCCGCTGGGAGTAGGGAGCCATTTCCCACTGGATGAGGGTAGATTAGGAGGTGTCTACTATGTTTGGGAAGAAGATGATAATATTGCTATTGCAGCCTCATTACACTTCCCGATCTTGGATTCTGTGGTATACACCGTTGTGGCTGAAGGTGAGTTGTCTTCTAGTAACGAGTCTCCGCATGCTGTGACTTTGAGCATAATGGTACATCGAAGATTACCCCGGGAGCTGCCTGTCACCGTGACGTGGGGCAGTGAGGGTGAGGTGAACCCCACGATATCACTTTCTGGTTTTGAAGTAAGAGATGTAGATGCTTGGGAGGGTCCCCAGCTGCTGCATGCTGCAGTCTCTCTATCAAGTGATAATACAAACGAATCACAAGTGAGTCTGGCAAGCCAGCAAGGGCTGAATTTTGGGTACGCTGGGAAAGAACCAGATATGAATGGGTTTGGCTCCGACTTGAGGTTCACGGGTACATTAGAATCCGTCTCATCAGCGCTGAAAGAGTTAACTGTGGCACTACCTAATGGGACAAGAGGTCAAGGAGAACTGGGTTTAGCTGTCTCAGATAATGAAACTAATAGTACAGCGTGGCTCGCCATTCCAATGCAAAAAATAGTGGAATTTCGTTACCGATTTGGCTCGCTTCCTATTATTACACATCTCAGACCATGGAGCGCTCCACTTGAAGGTGGCTCGATGGTCACCCTGAAAGTATTCAATGCTGACTGGGGACAAGTTGAAGACATTGGATATAACTGCATATTTGGTGGTGGCACGTATGTGATAGCATTGGAATTTACTTTGGGAGAATTGAAGTGTCCCATTCCCTCTTCGCCAAGTGCGATTCCAGGGCCAGTCAGCCTAAAATTATCCACTGGATCTGGTTGGACGTCAAATACAATGACATTCTGGTACTATGCTCAACCTACTCTTCTTGCCATTTCACCTTCACTGCTGCCACTATCTGGAGGAGGGACAGCTGTAAATTTGTTGGGCTCCGGGTTTGAGGCTGCTTTCTCAGAGATGGCGCTCTGTCGATTCGAGTTTGATGCCGGGTTGGGAGGGAATAAAATATATGAATTTTCCTCCGCAATGGTATTCTCCAAAACGAAGGCCTCATGCTTCTCTCCTCCCTTACCTGTCTCCTCCTCCACTGTGGGTGCTGTAGCTGCTGCAGAATGGACGGCCCTGGTTACATTCAGTGTCAACGGTTTCCACTGGCCAAATACTACGTCACACGAGGGGGCTTTGCTGTCGGTGATGTACGGTCAATTGCCTGAGATTGGATGGATCACTGCCCGTGACATTGGTCAAAATGAAACCAATGGCCAAGAAGAAGGGTGGTTTATGGTGAAACCAGAGCAGCCAGTCTTGATTGTGCACGGAAGCTACTTTAGAAACACTACAGAGTTGGCATGCTCAGTTGGTGGCACCATCACAACAGCAACGTACGTATCTGAATGGCAGGTGGAGTGTGGTCTTCCACACTCCAACAGCGAGTCCTCAGAAGAAGTTGTTCTGGTGGCTCTCACGATGAATGGGGTGGATTTTTCTAGCCAAGTCGCACTGTATGATCTAGGTGCACTGTCACTGAGAAAGGCTAGGAGAAAATACGTTTCAGCAGTCAATCCTTCTCGGGGTCCAATAACTGGAGGGTCGCGTCTGGTGATTTCAGGCAACGGAGTGGGTTCTGCAGAAGCTTGTGAGTTTGCTGGGACTTCAAGCACCATAACGGTTCCTGCATCAATGGTGGACATTGACACACTAAACTGCATTACACCCCCTGTGGGTAAATCTGGGGAGGTTTTGCTTAGCCTGCCTGGTATTTCAGGATCCAGGTCATTTTTCTTTTATGAACCTTTAAAAGTAATGGCAGTGACCCCTCAGATCATTTCCGTAGACTTCCTCAGTTCAGATGATGATAGACTGCTCAAGCCTGGCCTTGGCCGCAGTCATCAGATAACTGTGTTTGGCTCCGGATTTCTTGCCGAAGGGAACAGAACATTTCTGTACTGCTGGTTTGAGTTTGAAGAAGAAGAAGACGAGGACATAGTTACAATGGATGGATCCCCCAATGTTTTGCTTATGCTTGCTGAGGTCTGGGATGATAACAGCGCTAGCTGTTTTCTTCCGTCAGAATTGGAGAATTTGCAGCATTCTATTGAGCCTCACGGCGACGATGAGGTGGTCCCAGTACCAGTCCGCCATGTTCGGGTCAGGCTTACTAAGAATCTCATTGATGCATCTAGTGACTGGGTAGACCTGGTTATCTATGAAAACCCCCCTCTTTCTTCTATCACACCGACAGTTGGTACGGTAGGTGGAGGGGGGATAGATGTATCAGTTTGGGTTGCGTCACCACTACCCCCTCTGCCGCTTTCATCACCTAGTGGTGAGGGGGTGAGTTCCTGGTGCTGCAGAGTTGGTGATGCACTGGTGACAGCCACTCCAGATGAGTCTGACAGCTCCCTGGTACACTGCACTATCCCTGAGTCCTTTGAAGAGGCTTCAGTATTGATCACTCTTGAGGTTGGGGAGGTAGGAGGTTGGCCGCTAACTCCGATGGATGTGCGGGACATCAACCGTGCTGCTGCTGCCTCCACGATCTCGTCATCTTCAGCAGTGCTTTTCACATATTTGATGGCGCCACAGGTCGTTGCCATTAGCCCACAAAATGGGCCATTGATGGGGGGTACCCCGTTGATTGTGAGTGGTGCAGGCATGCAGCCCATTCCCGGACTCAGCACTGCGTGTACCTTTACTTTTTTCTCGGTCGAGGTGATTGTGGTCATTGCATCATATGCATCATCTACATCAGTTCACTGCATAAGTCCAGTCCACCCTTCCGTACCTAAAACGAACTTATCCGATGAGGAAATGACAGCGGCCGTGGCTGTCTCACTTAACGGAGGGTTACAGTGGTCAAAATCAGCAGTCAACTACTTTTACGCTGTACCAGCCACAGTTACCAAAGCTTTGGTAAGAACAACTTCTTTTGCTTCAGACGATCTTGAAAGAAGATTTCAGGCTATTGCTTACGGATCTGGTTTTATTAACTCTACCGAACTAATCTGCATCCTGGATGGGAGGTACAATATTCCATGTATTTACCTATCCGAAAGTGCCGTGGCCTGCCAGCTACCCATCAGAAAGGAGAGAGAGCCTGCAATTCTTGGGCTTCTTGAGGTTAGTAATAATAATGGTTCAGATAGCAGTGAAGGTGTGGAAATTTTGATCCCTCCTGGAGTAAAAGGTGAAGAAATATCAATTTCGCCTTCTTCAGGGCCTCTGATAGGTGGAACGGCTGTAAGCATATTCTCAACAGGTCCCTCACTATCACCTTGGTTGAAACATTATATCGATGTGCTGCTTCACTCCGAAAACTCAGCTGTAGTCCTCTGCGAGTTTGGAAACGGTGAATCGGCGACGGTCACAATAGCTCATTTGCTTGAGGACAGCGGTGCGCTGTCTTGCACCACTCCTCCAGCACTCTATGCTGATTCTGTGAGTGTCACCCTTGGTGGATATGAAGTTGGCGTTTTCACCTACGCACCAGAAATCAAAATCTTATCTGTTCTACCTGGCTACGTTATAGTATCAGAGGATGATGTTGCTAATGCTAAAAATGGGACTACTGTTGACATTTTGATTAACACTTCACCGCAATATAATAACAGCAGCTCAGGCGTGTTATGCAGGTTTGACGAGGAAATTGTTGGAAACGTGAAAGTCATCTCATCTACACATTTCTACTGCAATGCATCTCTGGAAAGACTACTTCTCCTCATTGGGTATAATGATGATGATACTAGAGCTACAGCTTTCAAATACGGCCATGTAAAAAGTTTTCTAGTCACAGCTTCCAGCAACGGTGGTGCCAATTGGGGTGACGTGGGATCATATTTCCATATTTTATCCCAACCTCGTGATCCTGAATTAGCAATAATCGTCCCATCTACTGGTCCCCCTTTTGGAGGGACAACGGTCTCTATTGTGCTTCCATTGGCTCTAGGAAGTGATGAAGTCGCGGCAATCAGATCGTTGTTAGGATATAAAGATGCTGCGTGGTGTAATTTTGAGACAATTGATACAGTTCCAGCAATCGTGGCTACTACTAATTCAATGGTTATTTTGTGCACTTCTCCTCCTTCCTCTTTGGGGGAAGTAACCGTCAACCTGACGGTTACGATCGCAAAATCGGGACAATGGATGATGGATCAGCAATCAATTGAAGAGGAGGAATCAAGCCCAAACAGCACCGAGAATAATAATAACAGAATTGTTATCGCAATGGGCACTTTCACCTATTCTGAAAGCTTCAATCCGGCATATGCGGTTGTGAACATGTTTCCCAACTTTGGTGCTTACTCTGGAGGAACGAATGTTACATTTGATGTTATTATTTCTGGAGAAGAAGAAGAATGTTCATTAGAGCAGCCACCATTTCCTCCTCCGTCATCATTCTGCTGCTTTGGTTCAATCTTGGTCAGGGCCAGATACGATGTATCCAAGAGGACCGTTACCTGCGTGGCCCCGGTGGCACCCCTTGGGCAACAAACTTCTTCAGTTCCAGTCTCTGTTGTTGACATCACTTCAATATCATGGAATGAGGAGGTTGGTTTCTGTGATGTTGCTTCACCACCTGCAGTGGTGGGTTGGTTCAACTATGTTCCAAAAGTTGAGCTACATGACATTTCTCCGAAAAAGGGTCCTACAATTGGTGGCACCAACATAACGTTGATCGGTTCTGGTTTCGAATCCCATGTTGGCACATTGGAGTGTACATTTTTGAGGGTCAATGGTTCAGCTACAACAGCAATTGTAGAGAGTGATAAACGAGCTTCGTGCATCTCACCCGCAATTACTGACGGCCCATCCATTGATGGCAGTGGCATCTCTTCTTACGTGCAACTACTCTCAGAGGCAGGCACTAACCTTGGGGTGGGATTACAACTTTTTCAGTACATGGATCTATTTCCACCACGCGTTGAGCAGTTGAATAGTGTCGGCGATGATGATGACATCATTTTGGAATTGTCCCCTTCCCTTGGTCCCGAGACAGGTGGTACGATTGTTACAATAACATCCAGTAGTGGGATGTATGCAGATGCATCTACAGTATGCAAGTTTGCAGGAACTCTTAGTTTAGCACCGTCTAGGCGTGCTTCAGCAAATTCAATTACTTGTATTACCCCACCTCACCCCCCTGGAACCGTGAATGTACGGATCAGTGTCGACGGACAGCAGTACACAAAGAAATATGGTTTATTCACCTATCATGCTATGACTGTAACATCAGCCGTATCACCTTCATACGGCCCAAGTACTGGAGGGACACCTGTAGTTATAACGGGAAATGGATACATTAATTCTGGAGCCATCATAGTGTCCTTTGGGGATAAGACTGTTTACGGCAAATTCTTGAACGAGTCCGCCATTGAGGCTACCACTCCCTCAGTAAGTGTCGATGGGTCTACGATGCCATCTCATTCCACAGATAATACAAATGAGCAGTTTACCACTGTACTGGTGTCGATATCCCTCAATGGAGCAGGCAAACTTCAAACAGATAATACCGTTTTCTCATCTAGTTTAAAGGCCGTGGGTGCTGCATCGTTTACATACTCTTATTTCCATTTTGAGACGTTTTCTTGGAAATTGTCACCATCTGCTGGGCCTACGGAAGGAGGGACCGTTGTCTCCATATGGTTACCACCGGGTGTGGAAAGCAGGTACACGATGGCAAACTTCAACGTCCGCCTCACTGATACCTATTGGGATGGTGTCTTTGGATTGAGTGGTGGTGAACACAAGAGTAGCCATGTGATAGTAACAACACCAGAAAATCAGTTGAGTTTTGTGGTCCCCATGGCGGCGATGCGAGGAATGGTGGATGTGGAACTAGTGTACGGTGGAACTCAGGTAACATCATTTGTACGTCAATTCTTATACTATAGCTCTGAAGGTCAAGGAATTACGGTCATGTCACCTACATTTGGACCTGATAATGGAGGCACTGTGGTAACTGTTTTAGGCTCAGGGTTCACCAGCCTGGGGTCCTTCTCTGCTCCTACTTGCATATTTTCGGTGGGCTCGGAAGCTGCTGCTGCTACTGCTGATTCTGATCCTGTTGCACGTGTTCCAGCCAGGATTTCTAGTCAGGACATAATTACATGTACAACACCAGCTTTAGTGGAAATTCCCTCCCCGACCAGCCTCAGCCCCGGGCCCGTATATCTCCAAATATCACTTAATGGAAGAGATTCAGTACCTGGAATACTTCAATTTACTTATGTTTCAGCCTTGACGGTATTATCAGTGTGGCCTAGCACAGGGAGCATTAACGGGGGTACTCGTACCGTGGTGAGGGGGACCATGTTCCTTTCTAACATTCCAGTAGCACGAGGAGCAGCACCATCTTCTTCTTCTTCTTCTTCTTCTTCACCTACGTTATGGTGTCGTTTTGAAGACCAGCTGGTTATGGCGGATGAAGTTATTGACTCAACTACTCTACTGTGCACGACCCCCCCAATTCCAACAACCCGGGTTGTCGGTGTTTCAGTGGGATACAACCTTTTAGATTTTTCGGCAGAGCTTCAGCAAGGTTTTACCTATCATGATGAAATATCTGTCACTGACCTCTTCCCTGCTATCGGCCCGGTGGAAGGTGGAACTGCGATACGTATCTCAGGTAAAGGATTTGATACTGCTACTCGTAATGGCGAACCTTATGCTGCAACATGCCGGTTTGGCAATGAAATCGTTGTTGAGGCAACAACAGTTGAATCGTCGTCAACCAGTGAGCAACACGTGGTGTGCGTTACACCATCATGGGTGTCATGGCAACCTCAGAAAGTTGTTGTTGGTGTCAGTCTCAATGGTGTTGACTTCGTTCTATCTCCACAGCTATTTGAATATTTTCAAATGCCCATTGTCACCAAAGCTGTTCCTTGCATTGGGCCTGAAATGGGAGGTACAGAAGTGGTGCTATTCGGTACAGGATTTGTTAGCTCTGTGCCATTGATGTGTGTTTTTTTAGATGATGAGACTACTACTACATCTTTACTACTTCCACCCATTACTATTCCTGCTCAATACCTATCACCCATCTCCATTGTTTGTATTTCACCTCCTGGGCAACCGAGTGGCAAAGTAGTGATTCAGCTCAGCTTGGTGGGAAATCAGCATGCTTGGGGGGCAGGAGGAGTAACTTTCTTGTACCATCCTGCCCTTCTGTTGACTGCCATTGGGCCAGCTTTTGGTGGAGGGTCGGAAATGGTGACGGTATCTAGTATTAGTGACATTGGAAAGATCTTTGATGACTTGACAGGTGATGAATATGGCGATGGAGTAGTTGGCAGCACTACTGGAAATATAACATGTGGCTTCTCAGGGTTACCTGAAGGCTTTGTTTCTGTGCCTGCCGCTTGGTTTGATGGTGTGCATGTTGCTTGTGTTACACCCTCAATAGCTTTAACTGCTGCAGCAGAAATATTACCAATGGTCGTTCGTGTATCCATATCCCTCAATGGGATAGACTTCTCTGAGTCTTTTGCAAACTTCACATACACTCAAAGCATTCCTGGTGTACTATCTGCACTGGCTCTATCCCCATCAGCAACCCCGAAGGAGGGGGGAGGACAACTGATTCTCTCCTTTTCAGATGCGCTCTTCCTTCCCCCCGTGTCTGAGATTCTAATCTGCCGTGTGAGCATTCGTGGAATTGTTTCTCGAGGTGGGGAGATCCCTCAATATATAACAGCATCCGCTTCCAATATACAGTGGGAAATTGAAAGTCTTGCAGTTCGTACCACCACTCCATCTCCTTCTTTGATATCCTGCGAAGTCCCTACAATCCCTCCTTTGTGGGAAAAAATCATCGATTCAGTATTGGTTGGGGAATCTTCTTCTTCAAGGAGTGGTCATTACGTGGATGTTGAAATCATTTCTGGGTCTTCACATCTGCCCATTGCACCTCCAAGCAGGTGACGTGATAAGAAGTATTTATTATACGTATATTTTTGTTATGTTCAGTTTGTTTCCATTAAGGTTAGGCTAGGCATAACGATTGTGATAATCTCATTGTGCTTTTGTACATAGGTAGGAGATAGAGTTAAACTGAATTGAAAGCAGAATGTAGTAGCGGGTGGGTATATATATTAGATTTTACGGCTCTATCTATTGAAGAAGCTCCTTTAACCATCACTGTTATTCGCTACCGTGCCAGTTGGCTTTTGCTGCGCACTTACCGTTGTACTTATTATTATGCGTATTCCTAATTTATCCTCATCCCCCCACCCCTCAATATGTGTAGATTGTGGGTCTACCCTCAACCGTCATTGCACTCAGCTTTTCCAAAACAAGTTCTCGAGAATGGAGGGCAAACAATTGAAGTAAGCAGCCATAGAAAATGAAGTAGAGTAGTAGTTTGGCCTGCCCCAAACTCCTTAGCCTCAGCAGCACTAACGATAAACTAAACACTGCACCATCGCATACCTCACATCGCCACCACCACCACCACCACCTGCCAGATCATTAGTTCAAATGCTACCATCTTTGTGTTACACGTAGCCACCCCCATTTTTATTCTTCTGTCTTAGTAGTATCCAATAGCTTACAGCATGTTCCACGCACCGCATTCTCTGGCCTAAACCAAAGTGCTGTTTTTTTTCCAGATTCGTGGCATTGGATTCCTTGGTGCACCAGGCCAATTAGCAGTATACTTATTTGGATCTTCTATAGTGATGGCAGATGTGGTGTCGGATGAAGTGTTAACGTGTATGGCTCCTCCAGCACCCTCTTTGGGCAATGTCACTCTCAGTATCTCGTTGAATGGTGGGAAGGATTTTTCGGCAGAAAGCCTACCTTTTATGTACCTGCCACGATTTGAAGTGGTAGCAGCACATCCAACAAGTGGGCCTTCTTCTGGGGGGACGGTTATACAAATATCATCTTCTTCGGATCCGTTCAAGTCTTGGGAGGGAAGTTGGGCTTGCGTATTTTCATTTGATGGCTCATTTCTTGAGGGAGAGACATATCCTGTAATATCTGTATCTGAGGCTAGCTTTGTAGATGATGATGATGGGGTTGATGCTTCGGCATTCGTTACGTGTATATCCCCTCCAAAAGTGCCATTCACTCATAACGAAGATATTGAGAGCAGTGTCTGGGTGTCATTGCATCAGATACCCCATGGCGTTGCATCGCAGGAGGGGGCAGTGATTTCTTCTCATGCCTTGGCAATGAAGCAGAATGGGGGCCTTCAAACAACAAAATCATTTCAACAAGGATTTTGGTTTACTTACCTACCGGATGCATTACCTGGGCCCTTGTTCCCCTCATCCGGGCCAGCTGAGGGTGGAACAAAGGTTAGGTTTACGTGGTCAGCAGGTAGGATTGCACCACGCATTGTCTGCTCCTTTGGAGGCTCAATTGTTCCTGCCATTTGGCTAGAGAGTTCCGAGCAGGTGGAATGCATATCTCCGTCTGAAATCTCCACAAATTTCACACCACATTCTGCACGAGGAGATGTGGTGGTAGAATTTCAGATATCAACTGATGGCTCTTATTGGGTTTCGCATAAAATGAAGTTTCTTTACTATAGGGAAAACATCACGAGTGTAGCTTCTGTAATTCCCTCTTTTGGTTTTGAGCACGGCAGGACAGAGTTGGTCGTATCAGGATCTGGATTCTTGCCGAGTACAGGGCTGGGCTGCATGTTTACATTCGATGACTCACTTCTTCATGCAGCCAGTGACCACCAGCCAACTCTTATGGTGCCAGCAAAATGGCTCTCCAGCCAAACTCTGAGCTGTATTGCCCCCCCTTCAGTTCCAGGGAAGGCGTTTCTATCGGTTACAATGAACGGAGGGGTTAACGTATTGCCTGGTACTGTGCCTTATCAATATCACCCTCAAGTGTTTGTGTCCAGTTCCTTTCCATCCTTTGGCCCTGTAGGAGGTGGTGCGACGGTACATCTAGAGGGACAAGGATTATGGGTGGCGACTAGTAGCTCGTCTACACTACCACCAAAATGTATGTGTCGGTTTGGAAGTGTAGAAACCCAGGGTGGTCCCGTCATAGCCACCACTATTTCCCGAGAAAACAATTTATCACGTAGTATAATTGATGGCGATGACGAAGTTCTTAAAATAGTTGGGTTGGAATGCATAGCACCACCATCGCAGATGCTGCAGCATGCCTCAATCTCAGCGGTGCATCGTAAAACCATCATTGTCCCTTTTTCCATCTCTTTCAACTCTGGTGGAGATTGGCTTTCTGTGGGATTATGGACTTACTTGGATCCACCCAGCATTGCCTCTATTTGTCCAAAACATGGAAGTTCTACTGGTGCTACCACTGTGAATGTGAAACTTGACAGGTTTCTCCACTTAGAAGAAGAAAATAATAACCTGTTGCCGTACTGCGACTTCAGCGATGCTGCTGCTGTTCATAGTACTACGGTGAGAGTTCCAGCCTTGAGGATGCAGAATTGGGAAGAGGGTGCTGAATTTAATTGTACTGTAGGCCCATCGACCATGGTTGATGGACCAAAGGATATTAAACTGGTATTTCTAAAGTCCCATGATGATGGGAGTCTCGAGGTGGCAACTCACACCGTGAACGAGGAGCAGCATCAGTTTATAGTCATACCACCGTTGGAGGTTTTTGGCTATTCGATAACCACAGCACCGTCGTCAAATGGTCGCTATAGTAATGCTGGGAATAAGAGGCGTCAGTGGATAAGGGTTTCTGGAAAAGGCTTCGTAGATGTACCAGAATTTGCCTGTCGATGGTCTGCTGCACCATTATCATCAGACACAGTCATTTATCCATCTGTTGCTGTGTATGTCAGCGGAGAAGTCGCACTTTGCTCCGCTGTGGAAGAGGAGCTATTGACTATGAGTACTACGGGTAGAAGCTTGTTCCTGGGGGTTACTGTAAATGGACAAGATTTCTATGGAGAGAATATTTCAATTGATTTGATTAATTTACTGAAAGTGCACCCATCTCGTGGCCTCATGTTGGGCGGTAATCATACGGTGGAAGTCGTCGCGGAAGGCATAGATGGTTCCTTGATTCTGCAGCAGCTTAAGGAGTTTAGTACTGACCTCCAAACCATGTTAACACCACACCTGGATTGCAAATGGACTCTCCCTGATGGCTCCAAATCTGCCACGAAAGCTCACAATATAACAGTACTAGGTTCATCAACTTTCCTTACATGGTACTGCTTGGTTCCAACATCATTACAGTCTGGAAATGGGTCCCTGGCAGTTGAATCACCACCATCACCACGGACTCATGAAATGGATGGTGGACCTCTATCTTCTCATTTGCTTTTGTCCACAAAGGCTCTTGATTTTAGTTTTGTTGACCCCCCGCGTGTACTGAAAGTTGTACCTTCGCACGTACTGAGTTCTGGTGGAGCCATTATGCATCTTTCTGGGTTAAATTTTGACTACTGGAACGGTAGTACCGGTGATGATTCGACGATCCTGCCTCATTGTATATTTCAGCTAGGGTCTGAGGTGGTCATTACGTCAAAAGCCACTGTTGAAAGCCCATCTACAGCAATCTGTCTGTCCCCTGAAACTCGGCTATATGTAAATAACAATTCAGTATCCTCTACCAGTGCAACTCTTTCCCTGGGACCGAAGGAGTGGCCCGGGACAGAAGCAAGAAGCATCCCCATTTTTATTCACCCACCTCCAACCGTTCATTCCATCAAACAGCAACGCAATTTAGTTACGGTACATGGATCAGGGTTTATTCCCTCTCTGTCGATGTCCTGTACTTTTGGGGATGTTATGGTCAAGCCGGTTAGCTCATCGACAGAGGGTTTGCAGTGCTTGGCACCAAAGGGCTCCTACCCCGGCCCAGGTATGTTTCGGGAGAGGAGGATTGTGTAAAGTACAGACAGACTAAAGAGTAGTTGTAGTCTACCTGTTGCATTGCGGATGTGATGTTGAGCTTGAGCCATTACGGCAAAGGCAATAGAAAGAAAGCTATCAAAAGGAGCAGCTCCTTATCACCCTAAATTATCTACTACAGCAGCAGCTATAGAGTTGTGTTACGTGCAAACGTGGTGTGTCTTTTGACTTGTGGGCATGTTGGGAATTTTTTGTGCTGCCTACCTATTTAGCGAGCGAACTTTTTCTGATCTACAATATATATTCTGTTGATTTCTTCTCAGTTCAATTTGCAGTTACTGAAAATGGAGTTGAATTGATCGATTTGGGCGTGTATGTGCACCCGCCTGAGGCCCACGTAGCAGAAGTGCATCCTCTTTCTGGGCCGGTGGAAGGTGGTACATTGATTTCTGTGTTAGGATCAGGGTTCCTTGCAGAGCAGCCTCCATTCTGTCAGTTTGGAGATCTGTTGGAAGTTGAAGCCAAGGTATTGAAATTCTTTCATCATAGCATATAGTTAACCCAATTTTTTAGCTTTAGTTTTAGCTATCTTGGTGTAGGTACACGTGATACGGTAATTCCTTTTATGACGCGACCAAACAAAACAGTTGTGTTATGTTATGCATTGGTTAGGTTAGTGTCTCTTGAACTTTACGCCCATCCCTTGTACAAGTGTGCTGCATTGATGACATTCCTCGAGATACGATAGCCAAGTAGTAGTGTTGAAAATCGCCTCATCATCTAATTCTTGGATAATTTGATATTTCAAGGTGATATCAGCCTCGTTGGCTCAATGCAAATCTCCGGCTGCTGCTTCATTTCAACTGGATGGTATTATTTCATCACCTGCGCACGTTGTAACGATGACCCTTCGAGTGCTTCCTCCGCAGGGAGGTGTAGCTTTCCCCATTCATCAATTTACATTCTTCAGGCATCCTCAACTCGTCTCTGTAATCCCTGGGGTTGGAGATAGCACTGGCAGCAGGGCAACGGTGGTAAAAATAAGTGGAAGCGGATTTTTTGGTGGTGGAGCTACGATTACACAAAATGGGGTGATGTGCTCAATGAAAGGGAGCACATCAGGCGCTCGCATTTTAAGTGACTCAGAGATAGAATGTGAAGTGAGCTGTAGCAGCGCTACTGCAGGATTTGTAGGAATATTACAGGTTTCACTCAACGGTGGCGTTGATTTCACACTAGAGAACGAGAGTCCGATATTTATCTGTCCTGCATTACCAACCATTACGGGGGTCAAGCCTTTATTTGGGACTGAGAAAGGGGGCACACCTCTATTAATATCTGTGAAGGGCCTTAGAGATTGGATTGTAGCAGCTTCCTCGAATGATGCGGGTGGCCCCGTGTTAGCTTGCTCCTTTTCTTCTCCTGGAAATAGTAGTGTCGCCACCACCACGTGGCTTACAGCTGCAGTTCATCTATCTGAGGGGATTGCACGCTGTCGCTCTCCCCCAGGGCCCCCTGGAACATCACTGGAAGTTCAACTTGTCTTGTCGCAGGACGGGGAATTTAAGGGAGAAATCATTGCAACGGCACTTGGAATAGCAGAGTTTTCATTTGTCCCATCGGCAAT
>PJEL010003407.1_pt1 | contig 13647 bp, 11 predicted proteins | sample 1853271 | NCBI WGS metagenome assembly PJEL01 (sample SAMN08108733, study PRJNA415343) | Invertebrate metagenome, whole genome shotgun sequencing project. | host: Globobulimina | place: Sweden: Gullmar Fjord | collected 2015-08 | reverse complement strand
GGTTTGACGGGCCCTCAATTGATTTTAATGCGCGCAATCCAAGAGATGGGTAATGTGACGATCAAAGAATTGTCTAATCAAACTAATGTGAGTCAAGCGACGACAACGACGATCATCGACCGTCTAGAGCTTAATGGTTATGTGCAGCGTATCCGTAGTGTTGCTGATCGACGTAAAGTTCATGCGAATTTGACGGAAAAAGGCCAAGAGCTACTGAACAATGCGCCACCACCGCTACAAGATAACTTCGTTAAAAAATTCCAAAACCTAGAAGCGTGGGAGCAAAGCCTACTGCTTTCTTCGATGCAACGTGTGTCTGCAATGATGAACGCAGAAGACATCGACGCTGCCCCAGTTCTACAGCTTGAAGGCATTGCCAACGTTGCTAAGAGCTAATTAGCTAGCTGAGTTAATTGTTTTAAAAACAACACCTTAAAATAATATTTAATGGTCGCTTTGAGCGGCCATTTTTGATCTTATAGCCTCTATCCCTTTGACTATTTCAGTCCAAACTGTCTTCTAATTATCCCTTTCGATTTTAAATTCCCAAGCTTTCTGATTTTTAATTTGTTTAGCGTTTATTCACTTATTTCATAAACGCATTGACGATTCTCTGACAAAATAACACTAGACCGACCGGTTTGTTGTGTATTATTGTGTGCCTCTCCTAACCATGAGGTGATGTATGAAACATAAATTGACGGCGACACAAATGACAGCGACGTTGAAGACCATGCAGGAAGCTTTTGCAGATGATCCGATGCCCACTGTGCCGGTGAGAATAGAACAGTTGCTTGCGCTGAAATCTGCTCTAATCGATTACACAGACCGTTTGTGTGCCGCGGTAAGTGAGGACTATGGTCACCGCAGCCGACAAGATACTTTGATGGCCGACATACTTCCTTGTTTAGGAAACATCGATCACACCATCGAGTGTTTGCCGCACTGGTCGACATCTTCAATTCGCCACTCAGGGCCTTTGCTTTCAACTTCGCGTGTTGAAGTGGTTTATCAGCCTAAAGGCGTAGTGGGGATCATTGCCCCGTGGAACTTCCCTATCATGTTGTCAGTTGGCCCGCTCATTTCAGCCTTGGCCGCAGGCAATCGCGCCATGATCAAGATGAGTGAATTTACGCCAGCAACCAATGACGTTTTAAGACAACTATTGGATGAAGTCTTCAATGCCAACGAGGTATGTCTTGTTGAGGGCGAGGTCGAAATCGCCGCTGCGTTTTCTGCATTGCCGTTTGATCATCTTCTGTTTACAGGGTCAACCCAAGTGGGTCGTCAAGTTATGAAGTCAGCGGCTGACACGCTAACTCCCGTCACTCTTGAACTTGGTGGCAAGTCTCCAGTTATCGTGGCAGAAGACATGCCGATTGATATTGCTGTCGAGCGAATCATTTACGGCAAGAGCCTCAATAACGGCCAAGTGTGTGTTGCGCCTGACTACGTATTGCTGCCTGAAGATAAACTCGAAGCATTTATTGAGGAATATAAAAAACAATACCAACTGCTGTTTGATGAAGGGGTCTATTCCGAGAATTTGACGTCTTTAATTAATCCTCGTCAATGCGATCGAATAGTGGGTTTGTTGAATGAAGAACAACAAGCGGGAACTCGAACCGTGGCCTGCCATGACGACGCGATGGACTTAGATTGCCAACGACTGGTGACGCATCTGATTGTTGAACCAAACCTGTCATCCAAGGTGATGAATGAAGAGATTTTCGGCCCACTATTACCCTTGATTACGTATCGTAATATTGAAGAGGCGTTCCAAGTCATTAATAGTAAACCACGGCCTTTGGCGCTGTATCTGATGAGTTTTGATTTGAGTTTACAGGCTCAGGTTAAGCACCAAGTTCATTCAGGTGGAATGTGTATCAATGACTGTGTTTTCCACTTGGCGGTTGACGATGCGCCATTTGGTGGCATTGGTGAATCAGGGCAGGGCAATTATCACGGTAAAGAAGGTTTTCTCACTTTCTCCCATGCCAAAACAGTTTTGGAAACGGGCTTAGATCATCGAGTTAAGCAGCTGTTTTCAAAAGAAGACAACGAACTAAAAACAGCAGTGATGAGCATGCTTGGCAAGTAAATCATTTCTGTCATTACGCTATTCATTATTAAGAAGTTATTTTTAGAGGTTATTTTATGTTGGAACGCTTTTTTGAACGAACCATGAAATCGTATTTGATGATTACTGGATTCTTAACCGCCACTGCTTTTTCCACCTTCTTGGCTCCGGATTGGAGTATGCAGACCCTATTTTCTTACAACGATACGATGATGGAAAATAAAGAGTATCTGTTGGGGACTTATCAGCACTGGGGTGTGATGGTTGGCTGTATTGGTGTGTTGCTGATGTTCTCGGCCAAGTACAAATCGCTGCGTACTTCGACCATGATTTACAGCGCATTTGAGAAGTCGATGTTTGTTGGCATCTTCTTATACAACGTCTGTATCAATGACTATGAATGGTTTTATGGTTGGAGTGGCGTGTTTGCGCTCGATGGATTTGTGACCGTCTACTCTTTGGTTTATCTCTACTACTATCTAAATCGAGACAAAACAAAGGTACCGGCTCACTTGCGTTAACCTCTGTTGTTCAGCTCGTTGATTCCAATATTCCTAAGCCCGCATTTGCGGGCTTTTTTTGTTTCAGACAAATGATCCTCAACGATCTTAATTGACATATCTTTGACATTAACACCCTAGACCGACCGGTTTGTATTGGTTATTGTTTAGTCATCAAACATAAACGAGGTAAACACCATGACTACCAATAACTTTAACTTTCAACTGAAAACCATTGTTCATGCTCAAGAGAACGGTATCGAAAATATCCCTTCTCTGTTTGCTCGCTTAGGCGCGAAAAGAGTCGTGCTTTTTTCTGACAAAGGTTTGGAGTCTTTGGGCTTTGTTGAGCAATTCTCTGCGTTGTTTGCAAATCAGACGGTGAATCAAGAAGCAAACCAACAAGCGGCTCAGCTGGTTGGTGTGTACACCGATATTGCGCCAGACGCGACTTGCGACAACATCAACGCTGCAATTGAGTTTGCCAATAGCCTAAATGCCGACGCTATTTTGTCTGTAGGTGGAGGCAGTGTGATTGATGCTTCTAAGGGCGTGAAATACGCACTTCATAAGCAGATTGATGATATCCGTACCGTGATTGCTGGCGGTGGCTTTATGGAAGTGTGGCCAAACAACGAAGATATTCGAGTGCCCCATATCGCCGTACCAACAACGGCTGGCACGGGTGCTGAAGCTTCTCCGATCGCGGTTTTTTATAACGAGTATGAAAACATCAAAGCAAGCTTAGTGGCGTCTGGATTGGAAGCCGATATCGCGATCCTTGATCCAACGGTTACGACGAAGCTGCCTGCTCACCTGACTCGATCAACCGCGATGGATGCACTCACGCACGCCGTTGAGGCCATTGTTTCTCCAATGAGTAATGCGTTCACCGATGCTTATGGCATTCAGGCTGCAAAACTGATTGTTGAAAACTTACCCGTGGCACTTAGAGAGCCAGAAAACCTAACGGCACGTGGCAATCTTCTTCAGGCAAGCACGATGGCGATATCTGCATTCTATTCATCGCTAGGTGGCATTCCAATTCATAACTGCGCCCATGCCTTTGGTGCGATTAGCCACATTCCACATGGCGACGCCAACACGGTACTGATGCCGGTTGTGATTGAGGCACTGCCCGAGTTTTATATGCCGAATGCGGCGAAGTTAGCTCAAGCTTTCTCGGTCGATACTACCGGAACCGATGAGATGGTTTACCTGAGAGTGTTGGATTTCTTAAACAACTTCCAAACCAGTGTCGGTGCGATGAAACGTTTCAGCAGCTGGGACTTTGATGAGCAAGAGAAGAGCAACATTGCAGAAGCGATTGAGAAAGACATCTGTTTTCAGTTCTACCCAATCTCGAAACAAACGATTGAACAGATTATAGAAAAAGCGATTTAGTCGTCTCATTAAGCATTCAAAAACTCACTGTAAATCGAGGACAAATTATGAAGATTGAAAACGTATTGCTATCGAGCTTGTGCATCATCGCGCCATTCCTACTTTTCGCTTAATTCACTCGACAGGGACGTTGTGACCTTTATTCCCGAGGAGGAAATAAATGTTCAATAAACGTTTAACTACCGTCATTCTGACTGGTGCTTTGGCTGTTCTGCTTTTTGCTAAGGCAAGTGTGGGAAGCGGAAGCTCCACGGCTTTATCTGAACAGCATCAAGATGCTGTTCAGCTGTTGGATGAAGCCTATGAAGGACAGTCTGAAGCGCAACTTGCTCTCGCTTATCGGTATTTGAGCGGTGATGGTGTCGAGCAGAATGACGAGAAAGCGGCGGAATGGTTTGAAACCGCAGCCAGTGCCGGTAGCCCTGAAGCTCAAACACAGCTTGGCCTAATGTACTTCTCCGGAAGTGGCGTTCAGGTTAGCCAAGCGGACGCTGTCACCTGGATCGGTCTGGCAGCAGCTCAAGATTATGACCCTGCGCTCGACTTATTACATTGGATGTCCCAAGCCGCGCACTAATTCAGATTCTAACTCAGGTTAATCACAGAAGGGTTAGTCACAGAAAAAGTTACTCGCTGAAAAGTTAATCACAGAAAAATAATCACAGCTATTGGAGACGTCTTATGCAGACATTCAAGAAATCCCTACTATTTACAGCAATGGCCGCCGCAAGTAGCGCCACCTTTGCCGCCGAATCAGACAAGCCGAACATCGTTGTTATTGTCGGTGATGATGTAGGCTTTGCTGATACCCAGCCTTATGGCTCAGAAGCCGAAACCCCCAACTTGATGGCGTTGGCTGAAGAGGGGATTAAATTCACTAACTTCCATGCCTCACCAACCTCATCAGTAACTCGCTCAATGATGTTAACCGGAGCGAACAGTCACGAAGTTGGGCTAGGTACCTTTGATTATGCTGTCTATCCGGGCGCGATTGGTAAGCCGGGCTATGAAGGCTACCTGACCAAGAAGGGCGTAACAGTGGCTACGCTGCTCAAAGAAAATGGCTATAACACGTATTTATCGGGTAAATGGCATTTAGGTCATGATGATGGATTCCTGCCCGATGACCGAGGTTTTTCGGAAAGTTACGGTATTTTAGCGGGCGGTTCGAATCACTTTAACCGCGACATGATGTTCCCTGCCAAAAACGCGGCTACCGCTGAAGCACTTCAAAAAGGCGACATTCCCGGCGTTGAAGTTGAGCCTACCTACAGGAACGGTGAAGTCGTTGAGGACAAATACAAAGGCGAGTACTCAGACCAAGTTTACACCAACGAACTCATCAAGATGATCGATGGTAAGAAAGACGACGGTAAGCCTTTCTTCGCTTATCTTCCTTTCACTGCGATACACCTTCCGCTGCAAGCTCCAGAATCAGCGTATCAAGATAAAGTCGATTACTACGTCGAGCATGGTTGGGATTCGATTCGCGAAGACCGATTTGAACGTATGAAGGAGATGGGCGTCATTCCTAAAGATGCCGATATCTCAAGTCGTAATGCATTAAGTCGTCCTTGGGACTCTTTGTCTGATAAAGAACAAGAGTGGTATGGCAAGAAGATGGCGGTGGCGATGGGCATGATGGAGATGCAAGACCAACAAGTCGGTCAGGTTGTTGATTACCTAAAAGAGATTGGGGAATACGACAATACTTACATCATGTATCTGGCAGACAATGGTCCTGAAGCTGCGGATATTACCGGTGAAAACATCAGTGATTTGATTCGCACATGGACGGCGCATCACTTTAACAACTCGACGGAAAACCTAGGGAAAGCCAACTCCAGCGTTTCATTAGGCCCAGAATGGGCAAGCGCATCAACAGGTGGCTTGTCTTGGTATAAAGCGTACACGGCAGAAGGCGGTATTCGAGTGCCGTTTATCGTTAAGCCTGCGAAAGCGCTTTTAGAGGGCGATCAAGCGCTGCAACCTGGCACTCAAACCGATGACTTGTCACAAGTAAAAGACATCGCAGCCACCATTCTTGAAATCGCCGATGTACAACATCCAGGAACAGAGTACCAAGGTCGAGAAGTGGCACCAATGAGCGGAGTCAGCTTACTTCCTTACTTTAAGGGCGAAACCACAGAGGTTCACAGTGCCGATAATGCGATTCCATTTGAGTTGTTTGGTAGCGGAATTTTGCTCAAAGGGGATTACAAGATCATCCGAATCTCTACAGGCATGGGCGGTGACAGTGAATGGCACCTATACAACACCAAACAGGATCCGGCTGAGCAGCATGACTTAAGAAACCAAATGCCAGACTTGTTTTTAGAGATGGTTGCTGAGTATCAAGAGTACGAAAAAGCGCAAAACATTGTGCCAGTTGATGAAGCGTGGAACCCGTTTGAGAACGTGAAATAGAGGAAATGAACCACTCGGCCAACCTAATGACACAAGCTTGGTTGGCCGATGAACACCGTGTAAAGGAATTACGAATTGTTTTGGCTAATACAATAACTTTTACATCGAGGAATTCTTCATGACGACATTATCACTATCAAACCTGAGTTCGGTTCCACAGTTTAACGGCAAGGCGCACAGCAAGCTTCAAGCGTTGGCAAAACCTATTGGTGCGGTCTGTAATATCAGTTGTACTTACTGTTATTACTTAGAGAAACAGCAGTTGCTTGAATACCCAAAAGGCTCTCAATATACGATGGATGAAGTCCTGTTAGAGCGTTATATCAAGCAATACATAGAAGGGCAGAACACGCCTGAAATCATCTTTTCTTGGCATGGTGGAGAGCCTACATTGTTGGGGATTGAGTACTTTAAAAAGGTCGTCGCCCTGCAGAGAAAATATTGCCCTAGCTACAGCAAGATCAGCAACGACCTTCAAACCAACGGCTCGTTACTGAATGATGCGTGGTGTGAGTTCTTCAAGAACAATGACTTTATCATCGGTGTGAGCATTGATGGCCCCGAGCATCTACATAATCACTACCGAACCAACCGTGCAGGTAAAGGAACATTTTCTCAAACCATTCGCGGAATCGGTTATTTAAAAAAACATAACGTTGAGTTTGCGACCTTAACCTGTGTGAATGATGTGACGGGCAAATACCCGTTAGAGGTTTATCGTTTTCTGCGTGACGAAGTGGGTTCAAAGCAGCTGCAGTTCATCCCAGTGGTGGATAAGCGCGAGGCTCACACCAACAATCAATGGTTGAGCAACCAACAGGCGATCATTCCGGTCTCTGGCGAAGTGGAGTCGTGGAGTGTCGGTTCAGCGCAATGGGGAGCGTTTCTTTCGACGGTGTTTGATGAATGGTTCGAACACGATTTTGGTCGAGTGCTTGTGCCTTACTTTGAAAACTTCGTCGGTGTGTGGATGGGAAGAGACAGTACCATGTGCACCTTGAGTGAAATCTGTGGAAAAGGGTTAGCGGTTGAACCCAATGGCGATGTGTATTCGTGCGATCATTACGTCTTTCCTGAGTTTCAGTTGGGCAATATTAATGAGAAGCCGCTATCGACGTTGGCGTTTTCAACCGCTCAGCAAACTTTTGGATTCGCGAAGCAAAAGTCGTTGCCCAAACAGTGCCAAACTTGTGAGTTCAAATTTGCTTGTCATGGTGAGTGCCCCAAGAACCGAATTATCAACAGTCGTGATGGTGAAGCTGGGCTAAATTACCTGTGTGAAGGGTGGCTAAAATTCTTTCAACATATCGATCCGGTGCTCAATGCTTTGCTAAAAGCCAATAACCTAGCGCCACAGATGGGATAATCGAATCAATGACGTGATAAGCAAAAGCTTAGGTAGAAAAAGAATAAGCCTAGGTAGAAAACGAACAAGCCTGAAAACAAAAGAGGCTCGCTATATAAAGCGAGCCTCTTAGTGTGTAGGAACTGGTTAATCTTTTGAGCTCACCGCAAGCAATGTCTCTTCCATGGCATTGTTCAGAATCGAACGGTTGCGCTGCATCGCTGCCATTAGCGTAGAGCCTAGCCATAAGCCATAAAGCGTGCGAGATAGTGATTCAGGATCTTCGATATTGAAATCACCCGCTTCATTTCCTTCTTCAAAGAGCTTCGACATACGCAGTATGATCTTTTCTGCGCCTTCTGCCATGGTTGATTGCAACGGGTTAGCAGAGCCAGACACTTCACCTGCTAGCTTGACCACAAGGCACTGAATATTGAAGTCTTCAGTCAGTTTCGATGCGCACCAAAAGTCAAAATAGGCTTTTACACGGTCACGACGAGACAGAGTTTCATCACTCAGAAAGTCATCAAGCTTAACTAGGTGCTCATCAAAGTAGTCGGCTAGAAGGATCTCGCCAAAGTGCTCTTTGGATTTGAAGTAATGGTAAAAAGAACCTTTAGTTCCTTCGGCTTGGTTGATGATTTTCATCAGGCCAACACCAGCAAATCCGTGTTCATTAATAAGGCTAAACCCTGCATCGAGCATAGCTTGTCGCATGTCTTTCATTGATCTTACTCTTTATGCCGAGAATGATGATTAGTGTAGCGATATGCATACCAACCGTCCAGTCTAGAGCGTTAGGATGTTGTCGATAATTGACTTGTTTCGTTAAAGTGGCTTTGTCTTCTGTTTACGCTTGTAAGCAACAAAACTTTTTTCACGATAAGCGCATGCCATAAAACGAAAACAACAACCTTAAAGGGCTTATTTGGCGCCTTAAAATGGCCAAATTGGTGTGTTTTAAGTGGTTGTTTTTGTTGGTTTTTAATTTGATGTTTTCTTAAGATCACAATGGTAGTCTTAGCTTGATTTCTTTAGGGGGCTAAATGGACACCAATAACAGCACTTATCATCAGCACAGTTTTGCTCAGCAAGATCTGTCAGAGCTTACATTTACAGCCTGTACGTTTATCCGATGTGACTTCAGGCGTTCGAACTTGCGTGATGCGACGTTTATTAATTGTAAGTTCATCGAACAAGGTGATATTGAGGGATGCCACTTTGATATTGCAGACTTACGAGACGCAAGTTTCCAGAACTGCCAGTTGGCGATGGCCAATTTTAGTAACGCCAATTGCTATGGGATTGAGCTACGTGAATGTGACTTGAAAGGGGCGAACTTTACTCGTGCGAATTTTGCCAATCAGGTGAGTAATCGCATGTATTTTTGCTCGGCATACATCACGGGTTGCAACCTGTCTTACGCTAATTTTGAACAGGCTTGTTTAGAGAAGTGCGAGTTATTTGAAAACCGCTGGATAGGTACTTACCTTGGCGGCGCGTCACTAAAAGAGTCCGATCTTAGCCGAGGCGTGTTCTCGGAAGATGTGTGGGGGCAATTCAGTATGCAAGGGGCGAATTTGTGTCATGCAGAATTAGAAGGGTTAGACCCTCGTAAGGTCGATACATCTGGAATTAAAATTGTCGCGTGGCAGCAAGAGCAACTACTTGAAACTATGGGTATTGTGGTGATGCCTGATTGATTGGTTCCTTTCCAATCATGCACCTTACGTTGTCGATATTGGTAGCTGTATCACTGCGCTACAATCAACCACAGCGGCTTAGAAAACGCCCAAAACTAATATCTTTGGGCGTTTTAGTACCAATTACTGAAAACGTAGTGGTTAGTGATCGCGCATCTCAGAGCGTATTTTGTCGCAGAGGCCAAAGAATATCATGAGAGCACCGCATATCAGTGCTAGGACTAATGAGATACTGATCACCAGTAGGTTTTCATAGACTAGAGGCAAAATAATAGAGGTAATGGCAAGGAGAATCACAAGAAGGTGAACGCTTCTGCCTAGATTTGGATTGTTAGCACAAAATGAAACCCACATGTAACGCATTGTTAGCACCAATAGTAACCATAATTATGTTTACTATCATTAATTATTGAGTCATTAAACAATATTACATCCTGCAAATTTGTCAATATGATTACAGGTTTTCATTTTGTAATTTTGTAATTTTGTAATTTTATTGATTGTTAGTCATAAACCAATTGTTATCATGAATGGTGCGATAAGACTGAATGGCTAGGGTATTTTTTAGTCTCTGTTTGCAAAAACGCCCAAAGCAAAGCGCTTTGGGCGTTTTTGTATCTGATAATTTCTACACTAACATCAAGGTTGGTAAATAGACGAGCGAATGAATAGGAACTGAAGGGTGTTAGTGCATGCCTGAACGCATTTTGTCGGCAAGTGCAAAGAAGACAAATAGCGCAAAACAGACTAGAGCGACACCTAGTGATACTAAGATCGTTGTTGCGTCTTTTGAAACCAGTGGAACGACGATAGAAGCTACCGCTACCAACATAACAAAGATATGAACGATCCGACCGGGGATAGGATTTTTATGACAGAATGAAGCCCATAGGTAACGCATTTTTAACACCAGTATAATATTAGTGGGATTATTCTATTTCCCTAGTGAGTGTTTTGTAAATATCTTTTTCACTACAGGTGACTGTAAACATGATCTAGGCCTTTATGTTATAAAACTGGTTAAATAACATAAAGTTATTGTTTATTGATAGAATCGTTACCATCTATATGATAAATCATAATATTCCGTATTCTTTGTAATGATAAGTCAAAAATTTTTCGATTTTTGGTTTCTTGACTGAAGGTCTCATTTATTGAGTGTTCTATTAAGAGACCGTTTGCTTATCATTATTTGTCTCGTCAATGTCTACATGATTAGAATCAGTTTTTAGTCTGTGATGCGCTTTATGTTATTTATCAAAGAGATTTTTTGATTTGAGATCGCGGCAATCTCGTTCGCAATTCTGTTTGATATACTCAATGTACATTCGGTAAATGTGATGGAGATGATATGTCGAAAACCGCGAAGATCATTAATGAAGATAAGTTGGTCAAGAAGGCGTTGGAAGTCGGTTTTAAAATGGCAAAATTACAAGGTTTTGATTTGCCGCACTCATCTCAACCTATAAAAATTAAATCCGTGTACCTATTTTTGGTTGAAGTGAATCAGATTACGCCTCTTCCAGAAAGTAAGCTCGATGGAGCCAATGTTAAAAAACGTTTGGCGTTATGGATACACAAAGCACTGCCTGATAATGACCCATTAAAATAGCCTTAGTTAAACAAGTATGCCTAAGCTTCTTTTTAGGTTGTTACTAGTCAGGCATTTGAACTGAGAAGCCTAGCGGTTATTCGCTAGGCTTTGTTTTAAGTGTTACTTTTCAATAACTCGAGTAGAGTTTTTAGCTATGGGTACAATCACATAACTGACTTGCTGCCCGTTCACCTGCTTCTTTTGACTACGGATTGCTTGGCCATCTACGATTAACGTTGGGTAATCGCCATAGAACCATGCCTCCCATTCTAGGGCATGCTCAGAACGGTTGGTAAGCGTTGACTTCGTTAGCCCATCATGACGCAGGGTCAGCTCATGTTCACCCATTGGTAACTGATCCACACTTAACCATTCTATGTCACTAGTGAGGTGAGAAGCTGTCGTCACTCGGTGCTCTGCGGTGTTTGGTTTTATTCCCATTAAGCCTTCAATCGTATTCGAAATGAATGTAAAGGATATTTCTGGGTAGTCACCATTGGTTCCTTGAGTTGGACGTTCGTGCGGCTCATCTTTAGTGTCCATTATGTACTGCATCCACTTCCATGCTTCGGCATTGCGATTATATGGAAAGTAGGTTTCAGGAATGTAGGTGTAGGCTTCAATATTGTTGGGTGCCTCTGGTGTGCTACCGATACCATCACCTAAATTGTTAGCAATGAAATCAAGATACCTGTTGTTTCTTTCTCCAGGTTCAGTGATGAGTTTCATCGGCATGAACCAACTATTCTCTTTACCAAAATCGTTTAGGCGCAGCCCATCTTTTTGAACAATGTTAACGTAGTTCTCTAGTGGTTTATTTGGATCTACGATGCTCCAGTCTTCATTAAAATAACGCTTAAGCTCTTGGGCTTTTTCTCGCCATAGTGTTGCTTCACTGTATTCTTCACGTGCTTCTAGCATTGCTGAGTAAGCGAGCGTAGCTTGGTATTGAGAACCAATTCCGTCGCCAGCTTCAATTGGAAACTCGCCTCGTTCGTTGTACGTGGCAGATCCTTCAAAAATACCGCCATAACCTTCAGCGATTCCATTAGGATCTTGGTCATCATGTAGCTCGATGTAATCGGTGAGAACTTTGGTATAAAACTGCCAGAGATCATCATCTTCTATATAGCGTTTGTCCCCTGTCCATTGATATTGCTTCCATGCCTTTTCAACAAATTCGAACTGTGCTGGCACTTCACGAACAAACCAATTGTCGTCATCATAATCAATAGTATGTGGCGTACCATCGAAATTAATGGCCCATAGTGTGTACCACTTTCTTGATTCCGTTGAATGCTTGGCGAATGTTTTGAACATTGAGAAGTTTTCTGGTTCAAGCCCTGCGATTTTTGCGCCACTTGCTTGGTGTAAGAAGTCTCTCGAGTAAAAAGCGGTTCGGTCAAAATAGCCAGCCCAATAAGATGGAATGTAATTTGCGCTGCCATCACCGTCATTATTGTATTCATCCCGATTTACGAGGTCATGTTGACCTGTCATTACGAAGCGTTGAGTTTTCTCTATCGCCCATTCGAAAGAGTCTTGGAGCTTAGTATTCGAAGAGGTGACCACCACTTGCTTTTCTTTTTCGATAGCGGTGAGCGTCCACAGCTGTTCTTTATTGTTGTCATCTATCACTGCGACTTGTACAGGGTGACGGAAATCGATCACATCCCCCGAGTTGACTGATGAGTAGCTGTTTTCAGATATTAGGATGTTCTCAATGGTCAATGTGGTTAGATCTGTGCCGAATGGGACCTGGAACTTTATATCCCTAGAAATTTTATTGACGCTAGTGACTCCGACTTGTTCTTGAACTGAGAACTGAATGATTTGGTTGAAATTTAGGGGTTTGTTTTTATTACTTTTTATTAATGCAACGCTGTCTACACTGACGCCACCTTGCGCTGAACCTGAGAACCAGACTTTTAGCTGTTCGCCTTTTTCTAATGGGATGTGTTTCAAATTTTTTCGCTTGTACTTGGTACTCGGCTTAATTTGTTCACTTACCAATACTTGATCGGTGAGGTTAGTCATCGCAACTGTGGCATCGCTAGAAGGGCTCACAAAGTAAGCGGATAAATCGTAATAGCCCGTCTCAGGAATTGTCACTATTTGACTAATGTGGTGATTCTTACCTTGAGCGATACGACCTCGGTATTCACCTTTATGAGTGAAGTCGTCTTTGATATTAGAAAACCAATAATTCCACCCTAATCCTTTGTTTTCAAAGATAGGGTTAGTAAGAATATTGTCGTTTTTTTGTGCGTTTGCTCCAGCAGATAACACAAGGGAGAAAGTGACGGCAGAAGCAAGGACTTTGAGTTTCATACAGTTCTCTTTTATTGGAAGTAGAAGGCTAGTGAGGTTGGAGAGTTGTGGGTATGAACGTCAATGAGGGTTAATACCAACATTGACGTTGCTTTACTACTTATGTTGCTTGTACCGGTTCTGTTGGCTTGTGGTTTTCGTCTTTATTTGAGCCATCGTTGGTGATGTGGTCATACTTTTCAGTGAGGTGATCTTGAATTTTTTGGTGATAAGCACCGTTCAGCTTGTAGAAGCGGAAGTAGATGATTAACGCAATGGCAAAG
>PJEL010003406.1_pt1 | contig 13652 bp, 9 predicted proteins | sample 1853271 | NCBI WGS metagenome assembly PJEL01 (sample SAMN08108733, study PRJNA415343) | Invertebrate metagenome, whole genome shotgun sequencing project. | host: Globobulimina | place: Sweden: Gullmar Fjord | collected 2015-08 | reverse complement strand
GGCGGGTCTGCAAACAGTACTTGAGACAATAGAACACGAAGTTTCCAACCCGGTGCTACTTCGCTCATTAGGCCGAAGTGCAGTGATTCTTCAATACCTACAGCAAGAAGAAGCTCACCGGCTTTAGCTTCTGCCATGTAACCGTCCATCTCAGCGAACTGAACTTCAAGATCAGCTACCTTCATGCCGTCTTCTTCGCTCATTTCAGGCAAAGAGTAAATGCGGTCACGCTCTTGCTTAATAGCCCAAAGCTCTTTGTGACCCATGATAACCGTGTCGATTACCGTGAACTCTTCGTAAGCAAATTGGTCTTGGTTTAGTTTAGCTACGCGCTCGTTTGGATCGTAGCTTACGTTACCAGCACTTGGTTCAAGTTCACCTGATAGGATCTTCATGAACGTCGATTTACCACAGCCATTCGCGCCGATTAAACCGTAACGGTTACCTTCGCCGAACTTAACTGAAATATTTTCGAAAAGTGGCTTAGCGCCGAATTGTTGAGTGATATTTGCTGTGGAGATCAATGCCTTTACCTTTTTAATGTGAAAAACGCCGCAACGTTACTTCTTCGGGGCTTTAACTTCAAGTCTTGATTGCAATTACAGGCCATTAAGTGAGTGATAACCTAGCCAAATCATAATTTGAGCTGACTCACACTTTTGATTTTCTATTTGTGTTCATTAAAACGCCACAATGAGGAAAATACAAAATAGCGAACAGCCGCCGATAATAGGGTTTATATAACGCCTTAAATCCCACGGATAATTGAATATATCGCATGGTGCATCGTTACAACCTAACCTACTTTCCCCTATTTATTTACTGTGCTGGTTGATGCTCAAATACTAGCCCAAACCCTGACAATTTCATGACAAAGATGAAAGAAACAGGAATAAAGTACTCGCCCCCGAAAAAGGGTTAGATTTCACAAAGCACCATTATCTAACTATAGTAATCCTAACCTCATAATTCTAAGAGACTTTTATGCGTTCATTATCGCGCTTCTTATTGTTCACTTTGGCCATGATCTCTTGGCCTAGTCATGCCAACTTGGAATATGACTTGCAGTCACGTCCTCAGGTGTCTGACATTGCCCAAGATCTGGATCAACGCATTAATGCACTCCCCGACCCTCTGTTTATGGAAGCGGCTGACAAACGTAAGGTCAGTGTTTTATTGGCTGAAGTGCTTCGTGTTCAGAACCAACAAATCGCAACCTTTGATCAACAGCTTTTGGATTATCGAAAAAACAGCGATGCGGATCTGTGGTTTGACGTTGAATCGAGCTACGTAACATTAAACAGTTTAAATGTGAGTAAGCAGCACTTACTTGAGCAGACTACTACCGCAAACAAAGAGCGCCTAACGGGTTTTGGCCCTTATGGTGTCACACAGTTTAAGCAAGAGTGGCGACTGACTAAGCTCAACGTTGAATATTTGGTGTATTTCCAAACTCGTAGCTTCAAAGCGTTGATAAAAGACATCTTCATTTCACCCGTTCCTGTGATTGGTGCGTCTTTAAAAGTGCTGTTTATTTACTTTGGTTTAGTGTGGTGGCTATCAAACAGCACGCGTCTGATTGAATTGTTCCGAGTTAATTTCTTAGAAGCGAAACAGAATCCTCCATTCTTGGTGCGTTTGATTTGGTACGTGAGTCGTGCCCATCGAGCGATAGCGTGGTTAATCGCGATTACTATTTCATTACGTATTCTCTCAAGCATACCGAGCTTACAACACTTGATTTTCCTCGAGATCTTTACGTGGTGGATTCTCGGTGGCTCGATAGCAATCAGCTTTATTCTTGAGTTTGCTTACCGATTAGGTCGTACATCAAACCAAGAAGTGATTGCGTTGCGTCTCTCAACCATTCGTCGTTACGTATGGAGCTTCATTGTCGCGGGTGTGATTCTGCAGATTTCGATTCGTACGCTAGGTAAAGGCACGATCTACAGCTGGATCTACAGTGCTCTGTTCTTCTGGTTTGTTCTTGTGACTATCTCAGTATTGAGGCTATGGCGAGCAAAAGTGTTTGATGCGCTACAACATATTTCAGATCGCCCTGTATGGGTGAACTGGGCTGTGAATCGCCAAGACACATTTATTCTCAATATACTAGCAACCGCAATTGGTATTGTATGGCTATCCGTTTATACCTTCCAACATCGTATTATGGCGCTGTTATCCGGTTATACCCTGTTCAGTCAGGCGCTTGCCTATCTATTTAGGATTGAAGTCGCAAAACAGTCCGACCTTGATAAAAACCAACAGAATCTCGTGAGAATCAAAGGCGATCAAACCTTTGAATACGTTCTGCCAGGTTCAATCGATAGCACCTTGATTGACTATGCGGGCGACGAAGTTAAACAACTTAACCGTTATCTGATGTCTGACAGCCCAGCGATTTGTATTGTGTCTGGTGAGCGTGGCGTGGGTTCAACAACGCTGCTCTACACATTGCTACATAAAGTCACCAACGCTGAGCCAATTTACGTTAGCTGCCCTTATGCGGGTTACAAAGAGTTTCTTTGCCACTTAGCTGTAAGCATCGGATTAGAAGAAGAAGCGACTGAAATTCAGATTCTGGCTCACTTACGTAAAAGCGAAACCACTTACCTGATCGCGATCGACAATGCACAACGACTTGTTAAGCCGATGGTTGGCGGGTTGTCTGATCTGATTCGCTTAACCAACTTACTGCGCCGTTCTAAAAAGAATCACCGTGTAGTGATGTCGATTGCTAAATCAAGCTGGCGATTTGTCGATAGAGCTCGTGGTGAGCGTCTATTGTTTGATTTCGTGTGTTTCCTACCTCGTTGGACTGAGAAGCAAATCGGTGAGCTACTAACAAGCCGTATCAATACCGAGTTAGAAAAGCCGTTGTCGTTTGATGGCTTGGTGGTCCCTAAACAGTGGGACCAAGATGAGATGACAGAAGAAGAACGTGCTCGCCAAGGCTTCTATCGAATTTTATGGCATTACTCTGATGGTAACCCTACAGTGGCGCTGCGCTTCTTCCGTTTATCTCTCAATAGAAACAAAGACACCGACCAAGCTGTTGTCCGGCTGTTCCATGTACCTGAAGCGCAAGAGTTAGAGAACATGCCGAAACCAATGTTGGCGGTGCTTCGCTCGATTGTTCAGCTAGAGATTGCCTCTCCTGAAGTTCTGTCTGACTGTACTCAACTGAGTATTGCTGAGATTACGGGCATTTTGCGCTACTTCGAAAGTCGAGGTTACATTGGTTGGAGTGAAGAGAAGGCAAAAATTTCCGATCACTGGTTCCGCCACATTACTAACGTTCTCGACCGTCAACATCTATTGGTGAAGTAAAATGAAGAAATTATTTATCCTATTACTTGTTGGCCTTGCGACTACTGTGAGTTTTCCGACCTTCGCGACGGAAGAGCTGGCCAACGTAGAAAACATCTCAAAGATTGCGAGCTTAGTGCGATGGAGTGGCGTGTTTTTCTCCGCTATCGTCATTGCCGCAATGTGGCTATTGCTCAAATTTATCAACTCCTTGGTAACGAGCTTTGGTAGCCAATTTGTACAATACCGAATGCTACTGCAAAAGCTTCAGTCGTTTATGCAGTTCTTCATCTATGTGAGCACAGGTTTAATCGTGTTTATGATGAGCTTTCGTATCAACGACCAAATACTGGCTCTTATTGGTGGTACCCTCGCCGTGTCCGTTGGCTTTGCGCTTAAAGACTTGGCGGCCTCTTTCATCGCGGGTATCACGGTGATGATCGATAGACCCTTTCAGGTTGGTGACCGCGTCACGTTTGAAGGTAACTACGGCGACATTATCACTATTGGTTTGCGTTCTGTTCGAATGAGAACGCTGAACGATGACATCATCACGATCCCGAATAACAAGTTCTTGAATGAAGTGACGACGAGCGGTAACTATGGCGCATTGGATATGCAAGTGGTGATCCCCTTCTATGTCAGCATGGACGAAGACATCACCCTAGCCCGTGACTTGATTCAAGAAGCCGCTTCTTCAAGCCGTTACATCCACTTGCCTAAGCCTGTTACAGTTCTGGTTAAACAAACCATTACCGACAACTATCTAGCAATACAACTTACCTGTAAGGCTTATGTGGTCGATACAGCGTATGAGAAGTTGTTTGAAACAGACATTACCCTTCGAGTAATGAAAGAGTTTAAGAAGCACAACATTAACCCACCGAAAATTTCAGTGGCAACGCATTGATCGAGATTGGCTTAACGCTCTCCTTTTGCTGAGAGAGTTAGCAATCCAGTCATCTGCAAACAAAAACACCTCCGAACTTGTCTCAAGTGCGGAGGTGTTTTTTTTATGAGGTTTAGCTTAGCTTTTGCTCGGCCAAACCTAGGTTGGGATTAAACCTTAAAGTACTTCAACTGATCGGTAAGATGTTCTGTGGTGTTGGCCATTTTCTGGCTGTCTTCTGCCAGCGACTGTGAAGCTTGCAGTACTTCGTTAGCCGCCAGATGAATCCCTGTGACACTTTCACTCATTTCGGTTGCTACCGTGCTCTGTTGCTCCGAGGCTGCTGCAATTTGAGCTACCATGTCGTTGGCGTTATGTAATTCATTCACAATCACATCCAGTTGTTGGCGTGTTTCATTCGAGGCCACGACACTGTGATCCACTTTCTCGTTACTGCTTTGCATCGCTTTAAAGGTACGCTCGGCTTGCTGAGTGAGTTTCTCAATTGTCGATTGCACTTCATTGGTTGAGTTCTGAGTGCGACTAGCAAGGTTACGAACTTCGTCTGCCACAACTGCGAACCCTCTTCCTTGTTCACCTGCACGTGCCGCTTCTATCGCCGCGTTGAGCGCTAATAAGTTAGTTTGTTCTGATACATCACGAATCACGCTGACCACTTGGCTTATCTCACTAACACCGGATTGTAGATCTCTTACCAATTCGTTAGCCGTAGAGATGTTTTCTGAAACTTGAGAGATCGTCTTAGACGTGACCTGCATGTTCTTATCGTTTTGATTGGCATGATCGACGACTTTATTGGTACTCGCCGCTGTGTTCTCTGCATTAACCGCGACATCTGAAATGGTGGCGCTCATTTCTGTCATCGCAGTAGACAATAACTCAAGCTGAGCGTGTTGCGAATTGACACTGGTCGCCGCCTCTTCACTCGCTTGAGCAATGTGGCTTGCCATGTTGCTAGACAGATCTGCAGATTCATTGGCGGTACGTAGCGTGCTTTGCAATTTATCGAGCATGGTGTCGATCTGTTGGCTCATATCGCCTAGCTCATCTTTACGCGTCATATTCATACGTACACGAAGATCGCCATCGGCAATCTTATGGGTGTTATCGATAAGCTTGTTAAGCGGCACAAGGATGTTATTGGATATCGCGTATCCCATCGCAAACAACAGACCAGACAACACAACCGCAACCATTCCTTCTTTGATCGCCAACGCATAGAACGCATCTTGAATATCAGCGACCAAAATTCCAGACCCTAGCACCCAGTTCCATTCAGGGAACAGTTGTACGTATGAGATCTTGTCTTTCAACTCTCCATTCGGGCTCTTCCATTGGTAATCAAGAAAGCCTTTCTGTTGTGCTGTTTGAGAAATGGTGACCATCTCACGCCAGTGATGCTTGCCTGCGCCATCTCTTAAGTTACCCGCATTTTTGCCATTGAGTTCTGGCTTGAGTGGATGACTAATGATGTTGAGTTGTTGGTTTAAGATCCAAAAATAATTGGTGCTGTCATAGCGAAGCGTTTCAATGGCTTGCAATGCTTGTTTCTTTGCTGTCTCTTCGCCAAGAACGTTTCGTTGGTCGTAATAGTGTTGAGCTAGGCTGACCGCTGTTTCGACTTGTGCACTGAGTTTATCTTGCCGCTCTTCCATGGAGCTAGCGCGCTGTTGCATTAGATTAAAAGTGGATGCCATTACCAATAGAACAACCGATAAAATGACGATGGATACAAGTTTTGATTTGATAGATAAGTTACTTAATTTCATAGCTGACTGACTTTATTATTTGTTTTGATTATGGATTTTCGACCAAGTTATCAAAATTTCGTACAGTTCAGATGATATGCATCAAGATCGAAAGATATACACCATGTTACATAGCTAAAAGGAGGTACCCGTCAAACGGGCAGAGGTTGAGATTTAGTTGGCGATAGTTTAGTAGTGCGGAATTTTCGTGCTTGGGCTGAAACGTTCATATAACCGCCCAAGCGCAATAGAAATATTATCAGGTGATAATATGGTTTGGTTCGATCTTAAAGCTAAAACTTATAGGTTTGAGACCAACAACTGTGGTGTCGCTTTTTGCTGAAGGTAGATACTAAAGCGGCTTCCCTTGCCTACTTCTGATTCGACACGTATCTCGCCACCTGTTTGACTCAAGATACTTTGAGATACTGACAAACCTAAACCTGTACCGTCTCGTTTGGTGGTATAGAAAGGCGAGAAAATACGTTTCAGTTGCTCTTCTTTGATACCACAGCCTTCGTCTTCAACATGAACAATAGCCCCATGAGACACGCCATTTTCAACCCAGTCTTCACTTGAAATAGTCAATGTGCCCTTTCCGTCCATCGCGTGAATTGCGTTCATCTGTAGGTTAACCAGAATCTGTAGTAATTGGTTGCGGTTCACTTCGACAGACGTTTTCGCGTGCAGTTGTGATACATACACAATGCCTTTCTTCTTAGCGCCTGTTTTGACAAGTGTAATACTCTCGTCGACGATTGGATTGATGTGTTGCCAAGTGATTTCGTCTTGTACGCCGCCATGTCGGCTGTATTGAAGTAGGCTCCGCGTAATATTTCGGATTCGGTCAATCTGCTCCATGATCGCGTGGACTTCCTCGTCTACACGAGCCACTTCGTCACCAAGCTCAAACTTCATCAACTCGACATTGCCAAGAATCACAGCCGTTGGGTTGTTAATCTCATGGGCAATACCTGCGGTTAACTCACCTAATGCGGCTAATTTCTCGTTGACCACCAGCTTATCTCTAGCTTGGTTGAGAAGCTGGATATGAAGTTCGAGTTCTTCGGTTTTCTCTTTCAAACTGGCAGTACGAGAATGAACCTTACATTCGAGCTCAGATGCCGCTTGTTGAATTTCTTGATTGCGTTCGTGGAGCAAATCCAACATTTTGTCGAACTGCTTAGCCAGTAAAGTAAGTTCGTGTTGATCATCTAAACCAAGTGTACCTATTCGCTTGTCTTGCCCCATCTGAACGAGCTTCACGACTTTATGGATGCGTTCGATTGGGTTGAAAAGATCACGCGCGCCGCGGTGAACGATCCAACCGGAGATCAAGAGTAACAGCACAATAGTAATGCTGATTTCACCAAGGTTGGTTAAGTACGTTTCCACTAATGGCCAAATCAAATAACCGGTATAGAGCATGCCGATAACGTTATCGAACTGGTCATGAATCGGTTGATATGCCGTGATGTACCAAGCGTCATAAACGTAAGCACGATCCAACCACTCTTTGCCTTCATTCAAGACTTTTGAGTGAACCTCATGCGAAACACGAGTGCCGATTGCACGCCCAGCACTCTCTTCACTGCTCAGCGGTACATTCGTACTCACACGTAGGTCATCAAGGAAAACTGTGACAGTACCGATACGACGATTGAAACCATCGCGTTGCGGATAGATTAAGTTGCTGATCTGATCAACTAACTGCGTGCTGTTGTTAAGTAAGATCCCGCCATCAAGAAAACCAATGACGTGATCATTATTGTCTCGAATCGACACAACAGTGCGGCTAACCAAACCACGAGTTTCAACATTTCGGCTATTAAGCATTGGAACTTCGGCTTGCCTTGCAAGATTTTGGTCTAAATCGTTGAGCTCGCTTTGGCTTAATACACTAAAGAACGACGCTTTGTGTGTCAGGTTGAGGTATTCAAGTTTTTTCTCCATGCTCTCGACGCTACGCCAGCGCAGAAAATCGAGTTCATAGCGAGATTTGTTTTCTGAAACCCAACGTGTGAGCTCTTTTTTTGAAATATCACTCTTGAGTTTGATTCGGAAGTTGTAAGACTCAGCAAAGGCTTGAACGTTATAGGCCTGTTGGCTTTGAATCAGTTGAATACTGTTGTCTGCAACATCCAACCGCTCATCAACATCAATCAATGCGCCCTGCCATGTGTAGTGAACAGACCAATACAAAGTGATCGCAACCAGAGCACATAGAGTTAAGATGATCGGAGCAGACGTTAAAAATAACAGACGGTACCGCACCATGGTTTTGAATCGGAACGCCCACTTTGACCACCAATGACGTCTAATCGGCATATTCAGAGCCTTCTGTATTCCATTCCTTGTATTTACGCTCTAACGTTTTACGAGCAACGCCAAGATCCCGAGACGCTGCTGATTTGTTCCCATCATGAAAACTCACCAACTGTTCTATATGTGCTTTCTCAACATCTTTGAGCGTCCAAGTGTTTGGGTAACCTTCAACGGCATCATTGTTATCCAAATTAGGCAACTCGGCGCCATGTGACACCGTCACCGAAATGCTGGTGGGTGCTGGGTCACCGTTAATCTCACGCCAATAATGAGCTGGTGGCTTGTCTAATAAGATACAACGTTCGACTAAGTTTTTAAGTTCGCGGATATTCCCCGGCCATTCATACTCGTTCATTGCCAAGATGTCTTCATGAGCCCAGTTTGGAACCGGTACACAAAGCTCGCTCGATAGTAAACGGGTAAAGTAAGGAACGAGCTCAATAAGATCGGACGGACGTTCTCTTAGTGGGACAACGTCAATCTTAAGAACATTAAGTCGGTAAAACAGGTCTCGACGGAAATGTCCTTTATCGACCTCTTCTTGAAGATTACGGTTTGTCGCTGCGACCACACGAACATCGACAGCGATCTCTTTCTCACTGCCAACAGGTCGAATCGTTCGTTGTTCTAAAACGCGTAACAGCGCCGCCTGCATTGGTAATGGCATCTCACCGATTTCATCAAGGAATAGTGTGCCACCACTTGCGACTCTAAACAGGCCTTCTCTATTTTTCTTAGCACCAGTAAAGGCACCAGACGTATGGCCAAACAATTCACTTTCTAAAAGCTCAGGAGCTATCGCTCCACAGTTGATTGGCACAAATGGCCCTGTGCGTTTGCTGGCTTCGTGCACGCCACGAGCAACCAACTCTTTACCCGTCCCCGACTCACCTTCGATTAACACCGATGCTCTTGATGGTGCGAATTGACTGATGAGCTGCTTAAGTTGTTTGGTTTTATCTGAGTTGCCGATCAGTTCCGTTTTGATATGACGGCTTACGTCGCGTTTCAACGCGTATTGCATTCTTTGGTCTAGGCGCTTGTCCATGCAGCGCAGTACCGCTTTTATCATCTGTTCTAGGTTGAAAGGCTTCAAAATAAAATCAGAGGCGCCAAGCTTAAGTGCAGATATGGTCATTTCGAGGTCAGCGTAGCCCGTCATGAAAATTACGTCGGCGCGTTTGTCTGCGTCGTTGAATACCTCTTCCCATTCAATACCAGAGCGACCTGGGAGATTGATATCAAGCACGATCAAATCGAAGTGCTCGTTGCAGCGTAGAACCTCAGCTTCTTCTACGGAACCGGCACTGGATACCTTGCCAAAATACTTACCTAGTGCTTTCTTAAGAATAGCCTGCATACCAATTTCATCGTCAACCACCAAGACAGAAAATGCCTGATATTGAGTCAATGTGTTGGAGTTGAGGTAAGAGGCGCTTGAACTAGGTAAAGACATAATGATCAGCCGATAGGGAAAGTTGGGACAGAGTGTACCAATTAACCTTTTACGCAACAGGGTCAATGTGCGACATTTTGTCCTAGCTCATGTTTTGTTTTAATTTATGGGGTCAAATGACGCAGTTTCGTTCGAAATAACAGCAATTTAATGAGATCTGATGCATGATTTATTGGCACTAACATTGCTTATAAGGTGATGATTTCTAATTACAAAAATTAGCACTCATGAACATGACCTTCTTTGAGCCCTTTGAAGTTGAAGGCGTGTCATTCATTTATAACAGAATGGACATAATAATAATGAAAGCAATTCCCTTAACTATTGCCGCTCTATCTATCGTCAGTTACTCGGCTAGCAGCGCAGAAGACACCACGCACATCAAACTTGCGACAACAACAAGCACGTATCACTCTGGCCTACTAGACTACCTATTACCTGAGTTCGAAAAAGACTCTGGTATTAAAGTTGACGTTCTAGCTGCAGGTACGGGTAAATCACTTCGTATGGGTGAAAACGGCGATGTCGATCTGGTGATGACTCACGCACCCAAAGCAGAAGCGAATTTCGTTGAACAAGGCTACGGCGTGCTACCTCGCAAACTGATGTATAACGATTTCGTTATCGTGGGCCCTCAAAGTGATCCTGCGAAAATTGAATCTCAAAAAGCAGTGGCTGATGTGTTCAAAGCGATTGCAACGAACAACGTGACGTTTGTTTCTCGTGGTGACGATTCTGGTACTCATAAGAAAGAGATGGGTATCTGGGCGCAAACCAAAATGGAACCAAACTTCGGTGGTTACCGCAGTGTTGGTCAAGGCATGGGCCCTACTCTGAATATGGCGTCTGAAATGCAAGGCTACACCATGACAGACCGTGGTACTTGGTTGGCTTACCAAAACAAATTGGATCTTAAAATCCTTTTCCAAGGTGACAAGAACCTATTTAACCCTTACCAAGTGATTCTTGTTAATCCAGAGCGCTACCCGACCATCAACTACCAAGCAGCCAAAGTATTCAGTGATTGGTTGGTTAACCCTAAAGGTCAGAAATTGATTAACGACTTCAAACTGCACGGCAAGCAGCTGTTTGTTGCAAGCGCAGAATAGTCGTCATTGCACTATTCTTACAGGGTGAATAGTGAACTCGAAAAGAATGAATGGCTGACTCACCCTGTTTCACTGATCCAGTGTCAGCTATTACCAAAACATCAGCATTACTTTTTAAGACTTATTGTCGCTTTAAACGAGATACTTCATGACCCTATGGCAAACAACGCTTGATGCAATGAATCTACTGGTGAGTTTTGACCACGAACTGTGGAAAATCGTCGCGGTATCTTTCAGCGTTTCATTGTCCGCCATTTCATTGGTGATTGTTCCTGCAATCATCATGGCTTTCTTATTGGCTTACACCGAATTCCCCGGTAAATGGGCGCTGCTTTCGGTGATCAACACCTTACAAGCGATACCGACCGTGGTAATTGGCTTGTTGATGTACATGATGCTCTCTCGTTCTGGTCCTTTAGGTGACTGGCAATTGCTGTTCACGCAAAAGGCGATGATTCTCGGTCAGATGCTGATCTGTTTCCCAATTCTGGTCGCTATGATGCATGGCGCGCTGCAAGCCAGCGATCGCCGAGCAGTAGAAACAGCGCGTACCCTTGGAGTCTCAACCACTCGAGTCGCGTGTACTTTAATTTGGGAAACACGATTCCCTCTGCTGGCAGCCACCATTGCTGCATTCTCACGTATCGTGACCGAAGTTGGTTGTTCGATGATGGTGGGTGGCAACATTATGGGAATGACACGAAATATCCCTACGGCTATTGCTATGGAAAGTCACAAAGGCGCATTTGCTCAAGGTGTGGCACTTGGTATGGTTTTATTAGCATTGGCATTAGCCCTTAACTTTTTCCTTTCCAGTGTGAGAGGAAAAGGCTACTTGAGAACTTAGGAACGCTGTCATGAGTATAAAAATAACAACGCAGCAAATTTCAATGCGCTACAAAGAGCGTGTTTTGTTCCACATCCCCGAATTGTCGATCGGCCCTAACGATGCTATTTATCTCAAAGGCGATAACGGTGTTGGCAAAACGACCCTACTTAAAATCTTATCAGGATTGATCAAGCCGAGCTCTGGCCGTATTCAGTCTCCGACACAAAGCTGGCAACATAGCCTGTTTCCTCGGTTAAAATTTAAAGACATCATCTATCTCCACCAAACCCCTTACCTTTTTGATGGCTCGGTGTACCAAAATGTCGCTTATGGCATTCGCTTTAACAAAGAGAGCCAAAAAGATAAGCGAGCTCAAATAATTAATGCGTTGAGGATGGTAGGTTTAGAAACCCTAGCAGACGAGCACATTTCTGTTTTGTCTGGTGGTGAGCGTCAACGCGTGGCAATGGCACGAGCTTGGATTCTCAAGCCTTCAATCTTGCTGATGGACGAACCAAGTGCTTCTTTAGACAAAGAATCTATTGAAAGATTGGTCATTATGGCCGAAGATCTTCTTCAGAGAGGCGCGAGTTTGGTCATCACTAGCCACCAAACTAACGCGTTAACCGATTTATGTAAGAAGCAGTGGTGGATCAAAGACAACACTTTGACCGAATCACCGCTTCTGCAAGTTATTAAAAAGAACAAAGCACAAGAGAATATATATGCTGCTTCCAACGCAAACTAGTTGGGTTATTTTGGCTGGCGGCCAAGCCAGCCGTATGGGCGGAAAAGATAAAGGACTCGTTGAGCTCAACGGTTCCCCGCTTATTCAATACGTTATAGATAAGCTGTCTCAACAAGATGTCAGCATTACCATCAATGCCAACCGTAACCTAGACAGTTACCAAGCATTTGCACCGGTTGTTTCCGATTCTTTCCCTGACTACCCAGGCCCTTTGGGTGGAATTCACGCTGGCCTTAAAAACGCGACCACAGATTGGGTCGGCTTTGTTCCTTGCGACAGCCCTCAAATCAGTGACGACCTTGTTGAGCGTTTTTGTGCAGCAGTAAAAGAAGACAGCGACATTCTTGTGGCTCACGATGGCGAATTTAAGCAACCTGTATTCACCCTGTTCCACAAACGTGTTCTGCCAAAGTTAGAAGCGTTTTTAGAGCGTGGCGACCGCAAGATCATCTTGTTGTACAAAGAGTGTGTGACTGAGTACGTCGACTTTAGCGACGCGCCGAACTGCTTTGTTAATCTCAATACGCCAGAAGAACTCACCCAATTTGGAACGCTTCAATAATGAAAGATTCAAAACAACGCCCTAACCTTCCTTTATTGGGCTTTGCGGCTTACAGCGGCACAGGCAAAACAACCGCACTTGAAGCGTTGTTGCCTCTGCTGACGAATTCGGGTTTAAAAGTGGGTGTTCTTAAACACGCTCACCACGATTTCGATGTCGATAAGCCAGGCAAAGATAGCTACCGCCTACGTAAGGCTGGAGCCAATCAAATGCTGATCGCTTCGCGTAATCGTCACGTGATGATGACAGAAACGCCAAAAGCCGAAGCTGATTTTGATTACCTACTGACACGTTTCGATACCAACACGCTGGACTTGATTCTGGTTGAAGGCTGCAAGAACATTGCCTTCCCAAAAATTGAACTGCACAGAGACGAAGTTGGCAAACCTTGGTTGTATCCAAACGATGACAACATTATTGCGATTGCTGCAGACAGCCAAGTTGAATCAGACTTGCCACAAATGGCGATCAGCGACTTAGAAGCGATTCGTGATTTCATCATCGAGTATGCTCAGTCATTTGATCGTTCATCGACAACAAGCAAAACAGCGTCGTGTTCATCTTCAAAAGACGATACACCTGTTGTGTGTTGTGACTCCTTCTCTCCTGCTGGCCTAAGCGTTACGCAAGGTCAACAAAAGATCGTCGATAGTATT
>PJEL010003405.1_pt1 | contig 13653 bp, 4 predicted proteins | sample 1853271 | NCBI WGS metagenome assembly PJEL01 (sample SAMN08108733, study PRJNA415343) | Invertebrate metagenome, whole genome shotgun sequencing project. | host: Globobulimina | place: Sweden: Gullmar Fjord | collected 2015-08 | reverse complement strand
ACGTTGGCATTAATGTCAACGGACTTACCACCTGCCCCACCCACCACGATAGCTTGTTGTTTGGTACGGCTAGTAGCATTCACCACTAAACCTGAAGCGTCTTCTTTTCCTTTTGAAATATCCAGTAAATCAAAGCCTGTGGTGAGGTCGTCCATATCCACGGCGTCGCTATTGCTGTCATCACCATCGTCTTCACCCTGACCGGATGTAGATAAATCTGGCAGCGCATTAGCATTTTCCAAGTTGCCTGAATCCACTTCGATGTCATCGCCTCTACCGTATGCCAAAACAAAAGCGTCTTCGATATAAGCTGAGGTTTCACCGTATTCAAGGGCGGTGGAAATAGCGACAGCACCTGCGCCAGTGTCCATGCCAATACCCAATGCGCCACTGCCCACCAAGTTCACGGTTTTGGCATCACTGTTTACCAGCACATTATTGTAAGCTTCGATTTTTGCATCGTCGCTAATGCGTGCAATCACGTTTCCATCCACCACGCCCGTGCTCACAGATCCTGCTAAAGAACCCTGCTTAGAAGCGGCTACGCCTGCGCTTATGGTTAGTAACCAGTTATTACGTTTGGCATCTACCTCTACATTTTGTGCTTTTAAATAGGTACTGCCACGAGAAGAGTTGTCCCCTAAAATTTCTGCGGTAACATCACTGTCCACACGGTTGGTGGCTGCGGCAATGCCTCCGGAAACACCATTGGAAGAGGCCGCCAGCATCCAAGCTGTGCTTACACTGCCGGTAAAGTCATAAGCTTGAACAGTGATGTCACCGCCTTCAGTTGAAGTGGCTGAATTCGTTCTATTGGTACCCACATCTTTAATACCGGCGTGAACTTTTTGATCAACATTATTCACACCAATGGCACCGGCAAACGCCAGACCTGAACTACCAGTGGAGATACCTGCGGCGATGGCGTTGCCCACCAGTAGGTTTTCATCATCAGAAAAACCACTGCCCGCTTTTACGGTGAGGTCATCCGCTACGTTTAATGTGGTATTGGCAATTTGCGCTTTGGTACTGTGATCATCTGTGCCCACCAGATTTAATGCCACGGCTAAACCACCGGCGTTAGCACTGCCTTCAGACCCACCTGTGGCAATAGCAATAGCGCCGGCCACATTAATTAAATCCATATCATTTTGTGCAGTGACCGAAACCGTATTGGCAGTGATGGAACCACTATCACTTCCATCCCAGTCACCAATTTGTGCGTGCACCTGATTATTCAAACGGTTTACCGCCACCGAACCAACACCCGACAAACTGCCAGTGCTGACTGCTAAACCTATGGCCACTGTATAAAGCAAGGCTTCGTCGCGTGCGCTCACATCAACTGAGCCACCGGACGCATCTATATCACTATCTAAAATTTGGGCGATTTTTTCTGTTTTCACATCGGCATGAGCGTAAGACAAACCTAGGTTTTTCTTACCCACTTGCACAACACCCGCCACGGCAATGATGCGCTCACCCGCTTGCGAATAATCATAAGAGGACTCAGAACCATCATCTGAAGTGTGAATATCGGTATTGTCGATGGCGGAGCCACCACTGAAATCAAAGCTGTCATTAACACTGCTTGAAGAAAGCTCGCTTAATTCGCTGTCCCAATCAGAGTTTTGATCACCCGTGGCGTCTACCGTTAAGGCATTAACATTGTCAATGTCGGCATACTGAACAAGAGCCTTGGTTTCACTGCTGATTACACCAATGGCAAAGCTGCCCATGAAAGATATGCTTGGGTCCGCTGCTCCGTTTGCATCGGTAACGCCAATACCCGCAGCGCCAATTCCAATACGAGAAAAACTGGTGGCACTAACATTAATGTCTTCAATTTCATCAATTATAGCCAAGTCACCGTCACTACCGGTAATGACTGCCTCGATGGCTTTTCCCGAATACACATCTTCTTGGTAACCGGTACTTAAGGAATTGTTATCGTCCGGATTTAAATATCCAGCCATGTCTTCTGGATCGCCAATGTCGGCAAAGGTGATAGCCAAACCAAAACCTTGCTTGCCACCAGCGTATAAAGAACCACCGCCCACACCTATGTCGGTACTGTTATAAGCCGATACATCAATCGCATCTGTGCTGCCGTTAGAGCCTGTGATATCAGTGTCATCAATACGGGCAGAAGTACCATCACGCACAGTGGCACCGGATACCGAAATAACCGCAGTATTGCTGCTTAAGGTAGCACCATCTTGTTTAGTAGCAGCAAGGGCTAATGCTACAGAGGTCAATTCACCTGCATGAACAGCTTGCACATTTACCTGACCCGCATCTTCTATAGTGCTGTTTTGCAACCAAGCTAAAGAATCGTTAAAACTAATTTGATAAGCAATGGCACCGGCTACTGTATTACTTTTTGGTGCTGATTTGGCACCGGATAATGTGACGGCCGCAGAGCCTGAAGCACTGGCCGAAATGATTTTTTCTAAAGCCTGAATGGTGACGTTTACATCTTCATTTGTATGGCCTTGGATAGTGGCGCCATCGACCAAAGCTTTAGCGTCTAAATTATTAAACGCCACATTAAAGCTACCGGCGGCGCTCCAATCTGTGGTGTTTACTTCGGCTACGCTATCGCTGCCATCATCATCGTCGTTACCACCGTCTTTCGAGGCACCTTTGGCGGAGGTATCGTTGTCGCCAGATGAAGCACCATCATAATTAGCCGCTAATTTACTGGACGTCCCATTAAAACTGTTTTCAAATTTATCACCAAAGCCCGGTTCATTAGACGGCTCAGTTGTAAGAGCGCCCGCCACTGCAAGAGCACCATTGGTACCACTGGATTTTGCACGCACGGTAACATTTCGTGCAGTAATAGCCGCTTCCGTTGGATTCGGCGTGGAAGGAGAAGTAGGTGATGGTTGACCGGTTTCAAAATTTACTTTGTCGTATTCGTCAGAGTTACCGCCAATGTAAGCCTTGGTATCCCCTTGCGTTAAATTCACTGCAATGGAAATACCAACCGATTCTTCATCGGACCAATTCACCGCACCTGACGCTGCCCAATTACCCACTTGATGATCGGCAATGATCACCACATCATCGGCATAAACATAGGCTTTATTGCTTAACGAAGCGTGAGTTAATGTCTCACTGTTTAAAATTCCCGCCGCACCGTTAAAACCAAAGCCACTACCCATACCCGAAGACGGTGTCACCACAAAATGACGTTCGTCGGTTTCGGCTGTGATGCTAACATCGCCAGCTGTGACTAAAGACGCTTCACCTACACCCGCTACCACCGAACCCGTTTGCTGCACAAAACTAATGGCCGCACCAATAGAGCGACCACTTTCATTGGTACCATTACCGTTAGGCAATATTGCAAGAGTACCCATGTTGCCAGCAACATGAACGCTCTCCATTAAATTGTAAGCGTGTACACCAATACTGCCATCAAAAGTAAAATCAAGTGTGACATCTTTGAAAGGTTCAAAGTCAGACAGTACTCCAGGGGTTGCGCTATTGGCTGAAATATCATGCTCTTTATTCCAGCTGCCCGTGCCAGTGGTTTCAATGTAAGCACCGTCATTAATCCAGGCCTTGGTATCCATGTCGTTAACGGCAACATTAAGCGAGCCACCGTATGCTTCTTTGTCGGCAGTGGAACCTGCATTTGCAAAACTTGTTAACAAATTATTTTGCAGGCCACCCACACCATTAAATTTACTCGCGATGTCGCTAAACGTATCCCACTTATCGTATGTGGAAACGATCGGCATGGTTTGCTCGGCTAACACACCCACATTTGCAGCTTTAATGTTAACGTCTTTGCCTATCTCGGCTACTGCATCGCTGTCATTAATGGCCAGGTTAAATGAAATCGCTAATGACTTTTCTGAGCGGGGCGTTTGGTTGCCGCCATTGGTATTTTTGCTGGGTGAAGCAATGGCGGTTTCGGCTGAAGTTCTGTAACCCCCTTGATCACCACCAACGGCACCACGTTCAGTTCCACCTATAGCATCGTTATCTGTACCCAGTGCGGTAACCGCAGCCACGACCACATCACCATCGCTGATTCTTTCTTGCTCATCTGCTTGACCGTCGGTATTAGTGCCTAGGTAAGCATGCGCTTCGTGGTCGGATAAATTTAAACTGAATGACAAACCTCCTTTGAATTTTACTTCTTCAGGAGATTCACCACTGGAATTATTTTTACGCAGCGCATTACTGGTGCCATTTTGGATTTTGGTAAAACCATTAACTATATGCGAGCCCACTGTGCGCAATAATAAACTGCTGCCCACAGTCACGCCGGAATGCACTCTTTGCTCTACGGTGCGGTCGTGAGCAACTACAGTGACATCACCCACTTTGTTAGCATCAGTACCCGCACTGGCGCCAAATTCAGCCGTGGCATTGGTATCCAAGTCGGCAATGGCCACGGCCAAACCGTAGCGGGTATCTTTTAATCCATAAGTGGATGCTGACACATAAAAACGATTTTGGTTTTCTGCAGCCACGGTAATGTTATCAGCCGCGATAGTGGCACCACTTTCGATGATGGCAGTGGCATCAACCGTTGCTTCACCATAGGCAGCTGCGAGTACAACATTGTTGGCTTTTTCGGCATTTAGAACATATGCAGCAGTAGATAGATACGCTTCGTTATGAGCGGTCACCCCTATGTTGCCACCGGCAACTATACTGGCACCGGAATGCACTTTAGAGGTACTGGTGGCATCACTGACACCGTACATACCCGCTACTGAAATAGTCGTGACACCACCCAAAGCGGCCACGGCCATGGCATCGGTCATGGCATGAGATTCGGCATTTATATTTACGTAACCACCCGTTTGAATGTCGGCACTGCCATATACATTTATTTCGGCATCGGCATCGGCTTTCATATAGGTGAAGTCGGCACCTAAATATTGCGCAACCGCCTTAATAGCGATGGTGGCACCAATATCGGAATAATAAGACGCGGTTGCCAAACTGGTGGCGGTCACATCTAGGTTGCCCGCTTTTATAGAACCTGAAAGATCAATAGAGGTATCGCTATCGGCTACGGCAAAGCCCACTTCTGTGGTGGTGCTGGCGGTAAGAGTAACATCGCCGGCATTCGCCAATGATGTTTGGCCTTTTAAGCGGGTGTCTAATAAGCCTGTAGAATTTAGAGTGATATCGGGTGAGGTAATATCAATGTCGCCACGGACGGGACCATTGCCTTGTGCAATAATATCGCCCGATATAATAACGCTGTTACTTGCATCAATTTGTATATTGGCAGCTGTAATGCTGCCACTGTTTTTTAATTCAAATGTATTAAAGTCAAAAAACAAATCACCACTAAAATCCACCACACTGTCCCAAACCATGCTGGAACCCGAGTAGCTAACATCGCTCGCGCTAACCTTTCTTAAGTCTAAACTGCTATCAATTCCACCGCTTAAAGTAATGCTGCCTGCCGCGCTATTTTCTTCGGCTGTAAGGGTGCCTTCAAGATCAAAAGTATTGGCATGTAAGTTTAAGTTATAGGCTTTAAGGTCGGTTGATTCATCAACGTTTAAAGTATCGCTGCTTAGGTTTAAATCCCCTGCAATAGAAAAGCCATTGGCATCAAGCCATAGAATGTCACCGACATTTGCTGTGGCGCTAACATTGCTAGATAGAACAATGTTTTTATCGGTTTTAATGCTTAACGTTGAAAAACTTAAGTTGGTTAAATCGGCGTAGTCGGCGTCTTGGGATAACGTAATGGTCCCAAAAGTAGCACCATCACTGTCGCCGTTATCGGCAATGACATCGCCATCAATATTTGTATCACTTGATTCTAAAGTAACATTTGTTGCCGTTACCGTATTGCCTTCGGTAATGGTAATGGCAGCAGCGCTTAGTGATAATTCACCATCGTAATCCAGGGCACCCAGCAGCGTGAAATCATTGGCACCTGCACCTGTGTAAGCAGCTTCATCTGCAGCGTCGGCCAGAATAATATTGTTAGAAGTGGTGATACCTAAGCTTGCTGCTATGAGCTTGCTAAATTGAATATCTAATGTGGCGGCATCTAATGTTAATGATTGCACTGCGGTTACATTGGCCTTTAGCTCAATAAGGTTAGTAGCCGTAAAGGCAATGTTATGGGCTTCGATTTGTGCGCCAGCGGTATTGCTAATATTGGCTGCATCAATTTCTAGCCCATAATTAAATTCAAATTTTTGGTCATTAAACCAAACAAGTTCATCGCTGGCGGCCGCTACATCTGTGCTGCTAAAAATAACATTTTTTGTGGTACTCACTTTTACTGTGTCGGCGGTGATGTTGGCTAGGTCATCATACTTAGCATTCCCATCAAGGTGCACGTAACCCAAGGATACAATTTCTTCTTCGGTACTTTCTAAATCACCAAAGGCCGTCACCGCAGCGGTTAACGTGCCTTGAATATTTATGTCGTCGGCGTGCAGTTCAATATCGTGAACGGTTACTTTGTTACCCGCACTGATAGAAATGGAAGCGGCGCTAATATCGGCATTTCCTTTCAGGGTAAGGTGACCGACAATTAATTGATCATCACTTGAAGCAGACGTTACCAGTGCATCGTCATCCATATCGGCAAGAATGACCGCGTTACCTGAATTATTAACCGTTAATTGAGCAGCAGAAATTTCTATGGTGCCCGCTTCTACTGTGCTGATGATATTATCGTCATCGTCTACCACTACATTAAGTGATTCGGTAAGAACATTTGCACTTAAGTTAACGGCATTACTGGCAGATAATATGACGGCATTTGCATAAAGCTCCCCGCCAAGATTAATATCATTTGCATTGGCAATATTGATCGAACCGGAAATATTACCGTCTTTATCTCTAGTATCTAACTTAGCCCCATCCTGAATAGTGACTTCATCGGCCGAGATAACGATACCGCCATCGGCAAAAATGCCACCAGCAATATCAACACCGTCACCACTTTGCCCCGAAGCGATAATTTCAAAAGAACCGTTGTCGCTTATTAGCGCTGTGGGAGCCGACAAATCACTCACATTTACCGCACTTAAATCTACGTAACTAGCCGCCGCTGAGTTCCCCACAATGACCTTACCATTACTGCCCACCACCATTTGGTCGGCCACAATATTGATACCGGTACTGGCAGTGATTTTACCGCTTATGGTGACTAAGCCAGTGGTGGAAACCGCATAGGTGTCGGTATCTAGGGCGTCTATTCCGTCCGTTGAAAAACCCGGTGTACTGTCGTCAATCCAGCCATTAAGTTCGCTGGCCTCAGGGGTTTTAATGCTCAAACCACCCACATTAACAATACCCGACGCTCCCACTAAAAAGCCTTGAGAGCTGGCAAAGACAACATCGCCCCCCAGACTGCCATCTTTGTAGCTGTTTAAAATCCCGTGCACTTCCGGGCGGGAATTACGTACTACGTTTAATAATGTATCGGCACTATTTGGCACCATCAAATTAACGGTATGGCTGCTGCCCACTACAAAGTCATTAAAGACGTTTACCGCAGTGCCATTGGTTTGGTAATTATTGTTGACGGTATCCACAGATCCACTGGTGGTTACCGTGGTAAACCCAGCTACCGCATCAATATTATGAACATCCGCAGCCAATACTTGTGCGCTTCCCACAGACGCAATAGTGCCAAGAGCCAATTTCAAAGATCGAGACGCAAGGTTCTGATTTTGAGAGATAGCGAGGGCAAGTTTTGTCCGTGGGAATGAAGGCATGTGGTTTCCTTTTAAAAACAACAAAGGCCCAGCAAAAAAACGTGGGGGAAGACACGTTTTTTAAGGACCGATTTTGGCGAAATATGTATTTAAAGCGCTATTAAATTTTTATTTATTTTTATTAGTATTTATTTTTTAGCCAACTTTTGAATGGCACTTAGGGAATGCAAATGGGCATACACCCAAGCAATGTAAGCTTTATGAAACCACTCAGTTACCACTGAATCTTCCAGGGCATCAAACTTTTTATCATCTATTGCAAACAAACCCTCTAGGCGTAATGGCGCTTCGCCCTCTTTGTTCATTACTTGCAAGTTAAATGATTTGAATAAGTCTTGTTCTTTAAGGGCTTCACAAAATTCAACCGTACGCTTGTGCTCACCGTCAAACTGATTAAGAAAGGTGACAATGTTTTTTAAGGTTTCGGTGTTTTCGCCTTCGTCGTCAAATAAGGCTTTTTCGCCCTCTTCGCTTAGGCATTCTGAGCTTTCATCAAAACATACCGTACCATCACCATTCAGCGCGAACGGGTAACGACGAATGAAGGCGGGAATGTAATTAGACGTCCATTTACCATCTTCATCCATTTGCTTGTGGCCATCATTGGTTAGGGATAAAAGTAACAAAGGGAAGTAGTTACCCTCGGCATCCTTACTAAACAAGATAGGCAGGTCACGGCTGGCTTCAAAAAACTCGATGGCGGTGGCAGGCACTGAATTTACATGACGGGTAAATTCATAACTTGAAACTGGTTGATATTTGAACGACTTATGCTGATCGCGATTTAATGCGACAGGTGTTTTGTAAAATAATAATTCGTTCATTTAGAGCCCCAATATTAAATTTTCTCAATCTATTGTTTCGTTTATGAAACAGTTTGTATCATTAAGTAACGAAATAAATTCTATCAAATCAGATGATGAAAAGTAATGGCATAACCGCCAAAATTGTATAAAAATCAGACAATTACGATCATTTTATGTACATTTTTTGGCCTTAGAACCACTGAGTATAAAAAATATAAATACTGCTTTTCTTGGTGTGACGCAGTTCACATAAATGATTTACCTATTTCCACCATCCCTTTTAAAACTATTACAACATAGTTGAGACTCTGAAATAGGGAGGAAATGTGAAGAAAGCGAATATTGGGTGTATTCACCCAGGCCCCACCTGGCAAGGCTTTTTAAGACTAATACTTTTGTATTTACAGCTGAGCGATCCAATTCCAGCGTACTAATAACATTTATTTTTAATACCCAAACCGCTTATACCCTTTTACCAAAAATAAAGATTAATGACGATTATTTACTAAGGTAAAAGTACAGGCCTGCTCATATCCCCACCGCCTAGGCACGGATGCAGTTGATTGGTAACTCATTGGAAGTAGTTATGGTGATCCTTAAAAAGCTTACTCTTTTCTCCTGTTTGATTTTTTTAGCTTTCAGCACCTGTATGGCAGGCAGCTATAGAAAGATTGAAAACGTTGACGATTACCTAAAAAACATGCCACTTAAATATGCCATTGGCTTGAGGTACGGCACCCCCACCACCAAGCAAAACTTGCCCATTAATACCAAGGAATTTTATTTTCAACGCAGACTAAGAACGCCATCCGGCACATTACTTGTGCCCGCTATAGAAGTAAGCGTTAGCCAGTTAAACGTGGGGGATAATAAGGGTTATAATTATGGCTTTGGCCCAATCATCAATATTCCTATTGGTGGCAGTAAAGACAAACTTTATTTTACCCTGCAGGGGAAGTTACATTATTTAACTCGGCATGACTTTGGTCGCAAGCGCTATGGTGGGCCAGTGCAATGGACTTATGCTTTTGGTATAAAAACCGACCTGACGATCAATACCTTTATGAGTTATAGCTGGATGCATATGAGCAATGGAGATGTGTATGAGCACAATCCAGCTTTAGAAACTCATAGAATTACATTTGGTATTAATTTTTAGCAGACAAGGGTAGCTTGCTGCTTAATAAACCTGCCTTGTGCAGGTAAGAGACTAAATTTGCTAGGGTGATATCTGAGGCAGTGTAAAAACTACCGTTAATTTGACCGTGATTTAGAATATATGCCCGTAATTTATCAGGAAGCTCAATCTCAGAAGGCGTTGGGGTTTTCCAAAAAGAAGCCAAGCTACCTTGATGAGTCAGGCCTGGCATATCAAAAAAAGCATAACCCGTTACTACTACGGGAGCGCCATGGTAAAAAGCCTGCAAGGCCGTGGTGCTATTAATGGTTACCACTCCTTCACAAGAACGCAATAACGTGGGAAGGTGCTGGTCATGAATATAACTGACTTGATTGCTTATTTTAAATTCAGCCGCTTTTTTCTGTATTAATTTGGCATAGTTAACATGCCCCCTGTCCATGGGGTGATGTTTGAAGATTAACCTTTTATTTGAGCCACTTTGTGCAAACGAGCCCAGAACATCCACAATGAAGTCTTGCATAGACTCATACTGACTGTGAAATTCTATTTGGGCATCGTTATGAACCTGCAACGGCACCAAAAAGAATTCCCCCTCTTTACATAATTTTTTGGCATTTTTTTGGATTAACCTATAGAAAACTTTACGGTACGAACTTCGACCCCAACACAAGGCTTCATATACAGGGTTAAAAGATCGGTGATGAACATATTTAGGAAATTTTAACCCCTTTAAAAACGCAATATTGTAATACAAGGCAGCATAACAAATACGGCGTATGAAATTACCGGGTATTATCTTTTCATTTAGCACTTCATGGATAGGATCATAAGAATCAACAGCTTCATGGGTAATAGGAGAATGGCCATTTACCCCACCCATTTCAAATGTAATGTAATTAGGACGTAAATAGCCCTCTTCAAAGGCAAAGTATTGAATTTTGCTATTAATACAAATACGTTTTGCTTCATGGTGATAAAAACGACAATCACCATAAGTCAACACGCAGCAAACTGAGTGTTTTTCAATGTAATCGATTAAAAATGCAGGCCATTGATCTACAGAACCAGTGAAGTTCACCGAGTTTTTTTGTGAATAAAAAAAACGATCCCCGCCATTAAAATTAATTTTATGAACAACTTGCCCCTGACTTGTTAAAGCCGAGGATAAGTGATTAAAAAAAGGGCCTAATGGGCCTTGCAATAACAAAATAGCCAAGGTTAATTTGCACCCCATTTACGGCTAAAAAGTGCTTGCATTAAATAACGAATTTTACGGTTTTGACGTGAGATCCAAGCTGACTTTAAAGCAACAGGGTGATTGCGCTCAGAGGATAACTGCATAATAACCGACTCTAGGGTAGTAATATTTCTGCCATGCCAGTTAATGTATCTGGGGTAAAGCACCAGACATACATAGGTTAATTCCAGCAAGCTAAGCTTACGCTTACGACGAGTAATAACATGATAATCATCTGTTAAGCCCCAACCCGCATAAAATGGTAAACCATAAGTACTGACTTTAATGCCGCGCAGCAAGGCCTCAAAACCGGACAATGAGCAAATGGTGCACACCCGCTCACATATAGTAAATAAGCTGGTGATATTGATGTTGGTGATGTAAGCATCTGCATATGTCAATACAGCTTCATCATCCAGTTTACCTGGGCGCACTCCACTGAATACATCCGGGTGTTCTTTATAAATGATATAAGCTCGTGGAAATTGCTGAGATACTTTTTGCAGTAGTCCCATGTTGGTTTTGATGTCTATCGTTCCATACTGCATAGATAAGTCTTGCTGAAACTGACCTGTGACTAAAATTATTTCGCGACCATTGGCTTCCTGCTTCAAACGAGCCAATTCATCAACTGCAGCAGACTCTACATTATATTTTGTAATGGCTGTTTGTTGTACCATAGTTAATAGTTTTTGTGTGCGCTGAGTCTCATATTCATTGAGTTCATAGCTGCTTAACAATACCTCTAAACGGGAACTTTTTTTCCCGTTATAGTAAATCCCAAGATCATCAATAATTAAAGAAGTTGGCCTGCGTAAATCGGCACCCAATCCCACCGAGCGAATAAAACCATCTTCCATGCGCCACATTTTTTTTTGAGATTGAGCATCCGGGGTTTTCATGCCCCAATATAAATCACTCACCTCAGGCTGAAGTTTGACGCGTGTTTTTTCCGTTGATACATATCGAATACGTTTAGCCGACGTTGCAACAAATTCAGCTATAAAACTGCGTTTCCATAAACTCACATCATGTACATTAAGTTCATTACAATGAATTTGACGGGTTAAAAAATGTGCTTGTAAATAGTCAACTACCCCTTCTACTTCACATGCTTGTTGAGTATCCGGGTGCATATAGGCGGGGTATTGAATTAATGCTGCATTTAGTAATTGTAACAAACTGGCTTGGGGGCGCTCATAAGGCAAATCAGTATTGGCTAAATCTTGTGTCAAGCCCCGCCCGGCATAAAAAGGCCAAGCAAAACATACTACTTGTTTATTTTTCCATAAGGCTTCAAAACCCAACTGACTGCTGACAGTGGCAACCTGACTAGCCCCATTTATTAACGTGGCGGGGCATACGTCTTGAGCCAACAAATGCACCCTATCATCAGTGTTCTCTACCAAGCCAGCCAGATAACCTTTCTTAGTACCTAGTAACATATCAGGGTGGACCTTAATAATAATATGGCTGCTCTCATCTAGAGAGATCTGCTTTTTGGCCCAGACCAGCATATTCTTAAAACTTTGTGCATTAGCGCCTGCACAGGCAATAGAGCAATCGCCAAAAGTTTGGTCCACCAATAGAATATAGGACTGACCTTTTTGAACATTAAATAATTCACTAAACCAAACAGGGAATTCACTTCTAACCTGATTGTACTTACTGATGTTAAGGCGGTTAATTTGTTCTAATAAACGCTGCGCTCGAGCTAGCTCATTTGAACTAGAGCTTTGTAACAAATAATCAATGCCAGAAGGAGCAGAGCAATCATAATAGATGCCTTTTTTATCTATTATAAGAGAAAGGCGCCGCTTATCTTGAGTGGGATGATTTAACCAAGAAATAAAACCATCTTCTAATGCCCAATAGACTATACCTTGTTGCTGGCTAATTTTTCTGGTTTTTAGAGTATTATTTTTATGGCCCCATCCCAATAACACATCATCCTTTTTGTATTTTCGAAACACAGAAAACACAATTCTGCCAAGGCCAATAAAATCGGCTATTTGAAGGTTAAATGCAAGGCTCCAGGAGCGCGTATATACTTTCATTAGTTTTGTAATTTAATAGCAATTGCACGTAAGATGAGAGGATAAAATATGTATTTTATGAATTTCATTAAAACGATCCATTAAAAAATTGACAGTTTAAGTAAGCACCATATTTAAGCATCAAACGTTTCAATCATACTCAGCAGTTCCTGAGTTTTCTCTTTCATTAACTGCAAATCCGCTTTGGACTCTACGTTTAGGCGCACTACGGGCTCTGTGTTTGAAGACCGTAAGTTAAAACGCCATTGATCATAAGTAATGCTAATGCCGTCGGTATGATCAACACTAAGGGCTGCTTTAGAATAATGTTTTTCAATACTATCAAGTACTACTTTTGGGTTGCTTAACTTTTTATTGATCTCACCGCTACAAGGAAAAGCCTTCATACGTTCCGCTACCAGTTGCGACATGGTTTTACCTGACTTACAAATCAGCTCGGCCACTAATAACCAAGGAATCATACCACTGTCACAATAAGCAAAATCTCGGAAGTAATGGTGGGCACTCATTTCACCACCATACACAGCGTCTTCTTTGCGCATGCGCTCTTTTATAAAGGCATGACCTGACTTACACTGCACAGGAATGCCCCCTGCCGCTTTTACCATTTCAAGGGTGTTCCAAACCAGTCTAGGATCATGGATGATTTTGGATCCAGGGTTCTTTATTAAAAGCTGATCTGCCA
>PJEL010003404.1_pt1 | contig 13656 bp, 13 predicted proteins | sample 1853271 | NCBI WGS metagenome assembly PJEL01 (sample SAMN08108733, study PRJNA415343) | Invertebrate metagenome, whole genome shotgun sequencing project. | host: Globobulimina | place: Sweden: Gullmar Fjord | collected 2015-08 | reverse complement strand
TTCAGAAAATGACGCAATACTGATCATAGACTGGCTGGGACGCTTTTCATATGAATGGCAGGACCTCTGGTCTGCTGACAGAAAAGAACAGTTCATGGATTACAGGATCTCATACATTTATCCACCCGAGGAAAGGGACAACGTAACTATCCAGTCATTTCCTCTGAAGCTCACATGCCGGGAAGGTGCAATGGCAATTATAAATGATGCAAGCCGCCGCTCAGGTGTGGAGATCAAGGTAAAGAAATTCTTTGACCGGTCTATGTTTGTAGGCAGACACATTGATACTGCAGAGTACAATAGGAATTGTACTCCGATGAGAGAAGTAGTAAATTCTCTCCTTGAGCCAAACCTTCGTACTGACCTTAATAGTCTTATCTTAGATTATGTGCCTAGAGAAGGATTTCCTGAACTCAATCGTTTTTTCGATAAATTTACCTCTAGCTGGAATTCTCTCGTAAACCATACAATTGAGTTTCTCGCAAATTTCGGGAATGACACGAAATCAATGGAATGCGGTTCTGATATTTACCACTTTTATCCCGAACCACTTAAACAGGCCGTGCAGACAATGGAGAAGGTTGTTAAATCAACAGGCGATCTTCCCGGAGACAGCCGGGCCAATATCATCGAACCGCAGCTTGCCTACGCCCTGAGAAAACTGGAAATGGAGCTTCAGTCAGGTGATGGTGTCGGACACGGTCTTGTCGGGGTCTTTGAGATAAAGAAGTAATAGTAAGCAGTAGGAAGTAAGAAGTCAGCATAAAAGAGTTGAAGATATACTGATACCATTCTGGATACTATCTCCTGACTTCATCTAAATAAATTGGACGGTAATAAAAATTATGTGTGGAATTTCAGGAATTTGGAATAAAAATAGAAAAGAGGAAGTAAACGGTATGATGGATCTTATGACCCATCGAGGGCCTGATGCCAGAGGTATGTTTGTCTCTCCCGATAACAAAGGGATTCTGGGACATACCAGATTAAGCATTATGGACCCTAAGGGAGGGGATCAGCCGATTTACTCTGAAGATAAAAGTAAGGCGATCATTGCAAATGGCGAAATCTATAATTTTCCGAAACTCCGGCCTGAACTTGCCAAGAAACATACATTTAGTACAACAAGCGACAGCGAGGCGATTCTGCATCTTTATGAAGATCATGGCCCGTCTTTAGTGAAACAACTAGACGGCATGTTTACTTTTGCGATTGCTGACGGCAGCGATATTATGCTCGCCCGTGATCCGATCGGCATTAAATCACTCTATTATGGAAACAAGGACGGACAGCTTATGTTTGCTTCTGAACTGAAAGCACTCGCACCGTACTGTGATGACATTAATGAATTCATGCCGGGAACCTATTACCATTCGAAAGAGGGTTTCAAAACATTTTATTCAGTTCCTGACCTGCAGCCTGACAGCAGCGTTTCTATCGAAGACTATATAAAGGAAATCAGGGAAACCCTTGAGGCAGCTGTAGTGAAACGTCTGATGAGTGATGTGCCTGTCGGGGCGTTTCTTTCCGGAGGGCTGGATAGCAGTCTCATCTGTGCGATAGCTCGGAAGCACCTGCCCGAACTCCATACATTTTCTGTTGGCTTGGAAGGGAGTCCTGATATAGAGGCGGCTAGGTTAGTCTCTCGTCATCTGGACACCATACACCATGAATATATTCTCACTCCGAAGGAACTTGAAGATAAACTGCCTGAGATTATTTATTCTCTCGAGTCCTTTGACCAGGACCTTGTGCGGAGCGCATATCCATGCTATTTCACGTCAAAGCTCGCGTCTGATCACGTAAAGGTCATCCTGACAGGTGAGGGAGCTGACGAGCTCTTTGCTGGTTATACATATTATAAAGATATAACTGACGAGAAGGTCCTTCATGACGAACTCCGCCGCTCCGTGGCCTCGCTTCACAATATTAATCTCCAGAGAGTTGACCGGATGACAATGGCCCATTCCATAGAAGGCAGGGTGCCGTTTCTGGACCTGACCATGATAGAACTGGGACAGCGTGTACCTGCGGCGTATAAACTTAAGGGTGATCCTGTAGTTGAGAAATGGATTCTCAGAAAGGCCTTTGAAGATCTGCTGCCGCATGACATCGTCTGGAGGAAGAAAGAACAGTTTGACGAAGGCAGTGGCTCGGCTGACATGCTCGAGTCAGTAGTTTCTAAGGTGATGACCGATAATGAAAAAGTCGCGTATCAGAAAAAATGGAGCGATACACCACTCCGTTCATCAGAGGAGTGTCATTATCATAGGCTTTTTATGAATGCTTATGAAAAGCCCGGTCCGATTTTGAAAAATGTTGGTAGGTGGGCCGAACGTCCCGAAGAGATTGGTAGCTTTACTTAAGCTCAATTTGCATGCACTGAATCCAGTAGTTCTACTGATCTGACGTGAACCCTGTATGAATTCTATTCTTCCCTGATGACCGTCTTTGCCTGCTCCCATAAGGATGGCGGCATTCGCGTCATGCCGTGTTCGGAAGTGCCGTGCTCACACGCCATTTTGTAGAGATCTTCTTCAGTTTCTGCCCTGCCTTCCCACTGGCAATCCGCACCCAGGTCGCTGCATCGTAATACTTTTGCCATTTTCCATTCCCCTTTCCTAACTCATGTTTACTCTTGCCGTATACATGACAGTATTATATGTCCAGATCGTTTATTTCCTTGTCTAATACATAATGCATATTTAGGCGGTTGTCAAGCGTGATGTGAGCATCTGGGGATGCGCTTGCTCTGAGCTATTATGAAGTGAACTGATACGCTGGATTTAAGTATTACTCAACTCCTACTGACTGGGTAGGGTACATAGTTCTCTGCCCCGGGTTCAGAATGACGGGGAATGTAAATGAGAGTTACCCGCTCGTCTCAATATATTCATTGCCTGTGATATAGTGCTCAAGATCCTTGATTGTAATGTCCTTTTCAGCAATGATCGCATTAACTACGTCACCAATTGCCACTATCCCTTTCAGCTGATTATTGTCGATTATAGGCATGTGACGGCAGTGGGCTGCTGTCATAAGGGCCATGCATTCTTCTACTGACTTGTCTGAGCTTAATGTATAAATGTTCGTCGTCATTAAGTCTGCAACGTATGTCTCCCGGGAAGACTTCCCTTTTAGAATGACTTTACGAGCATAATCCCGCTCCGAAAATATGCCTACGATCTTATCATTATCAATGACCAGTAGGGCACCTATATCTTTTTCTGCCATTATCTTAAGGGCATTGAAAGCCACCTCATGAGGACTGATTGACCAGACTTTGCTGCTCTTGGAACGTAAAATATCTCTTATTCTCAGCATGTGTATTGTACCTCCTATTTGTTGGGATCCTTAAGAAAGGCTGATTGTGCCGATGTATTTTTCTTAGCAGTTCGACCGAATTAGTCATATGCAGTTCCCGCCAGTTATTATTCCTTACATAAAAACAATCCTGGGACTGCGCTTTAACACTTTTCCCAGCTTCTTTTATTAAAGTTTATGGCAGTTATCGGGGTCTGTCAATAATAAATGTGCTTTAATATGAAGGGCTGGTTATGCAGGAGAGACTAACTGTCTGAGTGGAAAGAATAAATCTAATTGATATGCCTAATCGAATTGGGTCTTGAATTTATTATATTCCTCTATGAAAGCATTAAACTCAAGACGGAGGGCTGATAGCTCTTCCTCAAGCTTCTCTATTCGCTCATTTTCGCCGCGTACCATGATGGTAGCGGCTTCTTCAGAAACTGCTGTTTCGATATCCGATATTTCAGGCTCGCCTGACAGCAGATGCATGTAGCGGTTCTCTTTTCTTCCAGGTTGACGGGGCAATTTAACAGCCATAGGTCGCTCACGATTCATGAATTCGGTAAGCACTTCTTCAACTTCCTGAAGTCCATCAAACTTATAAATTCTTTCACACCGCCCCCGGAGCTCCCCCAACGTCTGTGGGCCGCGGAGCATTAATTCGCAAAGGACTGCGACTTCGCGGGGAGACAACTTAAGTTTCGAATCAAATAAGTGTTTGTACTTCGGGACACGGCTGTCTGCCTTATACAACTTCTCTGCCAAGCCTTTGTCTTGAAGACTATCCAGACTCCTTACTATTGTGGTTTCATCGAATGAGACAACAGGATTGCGGTTTGATTTCTGATTGCACGCATTTGTCAGGGCATTTAATGTCATGGGATAATAATCAGGGGTGGTTCTTTCCTTTTCAATAAGAGATCCTAGGATCCTGGCCTCGATGTCGTTAAGAAGCATATCCATGTTTATCCTTCAAGCTTTTCCGCTTTAACAGAGAGGTAGTACGCTGCCATAAGAATAATAATTACACCGGCACTCAGGCCGATCTCATACAGCTTTTCATGGGGGACGTGTTCCATAAGAGAAGTTTGGGCCTCAATTAATAGAATCCTTCTCACAGCTGCTATAATGCCAATAGCGAGAAATGGGCCCAACGAGAACTTCTGCTTCTTTAAAAACCTAATAACAGTCCACAATAGTTCCAGGATAATTAATGCTAATAGTACATCGTTAACCATGGTTATAATGGAAGAACGGGTTGGTGTTAGAATATTAAGTGCTGCATTGAAGAGAATGAATCCGCATGCGACGAGTAATAAAAGAGCGGCTATTACATGAAATGCAATATCAAATTGAACCAACAACTTACGAAAAAACTCTGTGGGTCCCTCTTTTAGTAGTTTCATAGATTCCCTCTTTGGTCAGGATGCATGTTTACAACGTATTGCTGAAATTATAATACATTTAAATATTTTTCTTGTAGTGTATGGCCTAAGAATGAATGCGTGTAGTGCATTATATTAGCGGTTTGAAGTCACACACTCTTATGTATGGGTTATGGTATCTTTATATGGTATCTAAATGCTTTATAATAGTATCCTACAAATTGCTGGATTAATATTGTTGCGTTAATATAGGTTAATTGAAATGGAAGAAGAAAGAAGAAAAGCCAAAAGGCTAGAGATATTTCTCATGGTGGATATTCAGTCAACCGGAGAAAAAATAAACTACTATCTGGGAATGACCAAGAATCTGTCCGCAGATGGATTTAGTTTCGAGTCTCAAAATTATGATATCAAGATCGGCGCCCTTCTGGAGTTGGAGTTAAAGGATACGGACGACGATTTTTATGTCCACACTATCGGAAAAATAGTATGGAAGAAGGCGACTGACCATGAATGCCTGCTTGGAGTAAAGTTTCAGGGTCTGGAGAAAGAGGCAGCTGATAGTATCCGTGTTATGACTGGCGATGTTGAGAAGGTGAATGATGAAATACCGGTTCATGCTAGTGCTTCAAGTACAGAAGCGGAGGAGATGGAGGTGGAAGAGGCCTCTGATCAGCAGGATGGGGTAATCTCCAGCTCTCTCAATCAGGTGTTAAGCGAGTCGGTTGCTCAGGATTCAGAGGAAAATAAAGCAGTTGCTCCCGAAGAACCAATTGTTGAGACAATAGTCCCAGCCAGCCAGCCTCATGAAAGTCCGATTGAAGAGAGAGTTAAGGAAGGGAAGCCTGTACTTGGCAATGTTCAGGGACATAAATATAAAACAACACGGAAGAAAGCAGAGGGGAGCCAATGGTATATCAAGGCTGCGGTAATTGCTGCAGTAATAATTGCCATTCCTTCTTTTACACTATTTCGTGAAATGATGTCCGACGCGCCCGATAAAGACTCCACTGAAGAGATTGCTCAGCCTTTACAGGTTGTGGCTATACCGGAGTTGTCGGAAGTGGAAATGGTCGGCGCCCCTTCATTAAGTGATGAGGAAGATACTATGGTGCCGGAGCAGTCGTCCGGGGAAGTAATGGTTGGAGATAGCGTGGAGGAATCAATAGTTGTAGCTCAAAGTATACCTGAAATTGCCAGCCCCAGAATATTAGCAGAACCGGAATTGAAAAAAACTATGCCTGAGAACAAGGCTCTGACTGTTGAGCCAAAAGTGGTCGTATCTAAATTAGCCCCCAATAAATCACCCGTCTCTCAGGACTCGGGCAAGAGTCAGGCACTAATGGCTGTAGAGACGATTGCAAAAAGGATAAGGAGTTCAGTGCCGGCACAAACTCTAACGCCGGTTCCGGAAGTTGTGCCTGAAGTAGTTGTTTCTAAGGAAGCTCAGAGTGTTACACGCGCTAAATCTGTGGAGACCATAATTAAAACAGATGAAAAAGCGGTCGCAAAAACAAAAGTTGACGTATCTAAAGTAGAGGCAGTGGACAAGATTCCTGAAAAGGCACCGTCAGCCGCCATTCCTGTGCAGACGGTTCTGCCGGAAGCTACAGTAGTGAAAGTAGCGAAGGAAGCTGTAGATACTGGTCTTGTAGCCTTGAAAATTAAAAGTGATAATGCAGTTGTAAGTTCTCCCAATTCCTTAAATCAGGAGGAGGTAGCTCCGATAATGCTCTCTGTGAAAAAAATAGAAGAGAATAAAGTGGAAGCGCCTGCAATAATGCTTTCTGTGAAAAAAACAGAAGAGAATAAAGTGCCAGTGCCTGCGGAACCGGAGGGATTAATAGATGAATTCATTAGTTATGAAGACAATTTTAATGATAACGCAAATAACTGGTATGAATTTACTACGAATGCAGCCTCGGTACGAGTTGAAGACGGAGAATATTTATTAGAGAATAAGCGAGATACGGGTGCTCATATTGTGTTTCATTATTATGAATTCTCTCATGACAATGACTTTACTATTGAAGCACCTGTGAGAACTGTCGGGGCTTCCGGTGATTATTCATACGGGTTTGTTTTTGGCGGAAAAGATGTCTTTTCCAACTACGTCTTTCAAATTAGCGACGATCAGATGTTCTCTGTTGTCAGGAACCAGAACGGCAAACCTGAGAAGCTGGCGGCCGGATCGCTGCGGGGCTTATCTGCAAATTTGTACAACACGATAAAGATTAAGACAGAAGGGGAGACTGCTAGATTCTATATTAATGGGAAGCTAATTGCAGTGTTGAAAAACCTCTCTTATGATGGTAATCAGATAGGGTTTATCCTTGATGGTAAGTCATCAATTGCTATCGACAGGGCAAGTGCGAGGATTAAGAAGTAGAGTAACAGTTCGAGGTAATACTAAGGTTTAGTAGGCAGCCGGGGAGTTTTTATAAGTTATCCGTGGAACTCCAACGCCCCTCGACATTTGTTGATAGTGTTCTGGATTTTATTGATGTCTTTATATGCGTTTCCGAGAAAAATGGTCATCTCGTCTCGGTCCTTCCCTTTTTTCTGTACCATTTTCTCAAGCGCACTTATGTTGGTATCGTAGGATTGAAAGCGTTCCATTAAGAGCTGGTGAAGCTGTGCCGAGGCTGCTTCAAGCAGGCGGGCAGCATACTGGAACTTGAAATTCTCACGGTAGTTTTCGAAGTGAAAGACAATAGAGTTTTCAGTTTCACGCTTAATGAGTTTGAACCCGTCCGCAAGGGCATGCAACTGCTCTTCATGTTCTTCCTTAGGCGGCTTTTTGAACACCTTTTTGACGAGTGTAATTGTTGAGTAAAGTCCGAGTCTCATTACGGCTTCGGTCTTCACTTTCGTCGTATATTGAAGTGCCGCAGTCGATGATGGAAGCGAGATTCCCGTGATCTGCTTCAATGCGTTTATGTCCAAAAGTCCCTGTCCTGAAGGGGCGTCTGTTTCGTCTTCCTCTGCGGAGCTGCTGACAGAGGCCTTTAATTCAGCCAGTTCTTCCGATGTCATTTCCTGGAAAGGTCCGGCTACGGACTCAAGAGATGTCTTGATCGTGTTGTCCATTTCAACGGCAAACTTGACTATCTCTGGATTAATTGTTTCGGTCATGAAAGAGTCCAGCGCCTGCTTAAATTCCTGAAAGACTGAATAGAGTGTGTTTGAGAAGCCGGAGGACGATAGCTTTTCACGGTAATTCTCAAGTACTAGATCGTACTTGCTTACAAAAGATGATGTCCGCTCTACGACACTCCCCTGCTGATTATTGAAAAACTGTGCAATATCAGATTTTGATTTCTTAAGAATATCGTCTTTTGCGCCGCTTAATGTACTGTTTATCAGTAGCTTGAGCTGTTTCATTCTAGCCTGACGGTTCTTCATCTTTTTTATGGTAGCGGTCGCACCTTTCACATCTTTTTCCAGAAGCTCCTTGTTCATTGATGACCAGCGCTCCACTCCTGTCACCATTACATCCATCCGCTCGAGATGGTTTTTTAATAGCAGGCCGGCCCGTTCATTTGTAAGCTTTACGTTCAGAGATGTTTCAAATCTTTTCGTTTCGCTATTTGAGAGAGACGCGAATTCCTTTTCATTCATCCACTGTTCAAGCCGAAGGTTATCCTTCTTGGATAAGGTGAAAGATTTGGCTCTGAAAAGGTTAAATAGACCGGATACTGTATATATGTCGGGGTCCTGCCGTATAAGGGACAGTTCATCCCGGACCTTCTGAGTCAGGTTGTTTAAGTCTTCGAGTGATTCATGTTCGTTGAAATCAATGTTCACTACAAAGAGGATGTTTTCCAGTATGCCCATTTTTCGTATCATGGACAGGAACTTGATATCAGCTTCTCGAAGCCCCGTCCGGCTGCTGATTACATAAATCAAAAAATGTGTCCTGAGTAAGTAATCCTGTATCATGGCAAGGTGCATAGGGTTCGGGGAATCACTACCCTGGCAGTCTGCTATTTCAATGGAGCTGTCTATGTTGTCATCATTAATGACTAGCTCGATGTCTTTTAAATATACAGCCATTGCATCATCACCTACAAAACCCTGATGTTCCGGGAAACGGTCGCCGCTGAACTCATATGTCGAGGAATCTGCCGATATCATTTCACTGATTTTGTCATAGCCGGCTAGGTAAAGGGATAGCATGACAGTACCGGTGTTCCTGGTGCCGTCTGTAATGAGAAGGTCGTTGCTTAATCCATCCAATGCCCAGCGGAGATACTGCCGGTCTTTTTCACGTCTGATATCAAATGGCTTATCATCCGATGGCCGTTCCCATGTAGGTAGCATTACAACAGCCTGTTCAATGTCGGTATTTATTTCGTCCCATGACTTGAAAAAGAGAACTGCCCTGAGCGCCTTCCCATTTCTGACACGCGTCACAATAGAAGTGACGACGCCTGCGCCTCTTTTCAGATAATCGCCCCTGAACAGGGAATTAACGAACGTGCTTTTGCCGGATTTGATAGTACCGATTACAGCGACACGGACAATGTCCTCGGCTATCTGCTTGTGAATCTCCGAGCATGCCTTTTGCCAGTCAGAAAATCGAGCATCCGAAGCCTCTGTCCTTTCGTTAACTTCTGATAATATGGAGGACAACGATTCGTTAATGTTGAGCAGTTCGCTTTTTACGCTGTTGAATGTGTCTTTAACTGTCATAGTTTCAAATGATTTGTTCCAGGGTGATATTGCAAAATGTATACTATTATACTTGAAGTTGTTTTTGCAATGAATGCTTTTTCCGTTATTATAAGAAGTCTTCTAAGTATTTATAATAATAATTTATGATTTAGCGGCTGAATAAGCCCTTAAGGGAGGAAACGCAGTGTCAGAGGACCAAAAAGGTTATTTTGAATTAATCATAAGCGTGCCTGATGAATCCAGTGAGGCGCTCACACATAAGCTAATGGAGGTGGGCTCCATGGGTTTTTTTGAAAAAAATGACCACCTGATTGCATACTTTGAAGATAGTGTCGATATCACCGGTCTTCGTTCGGAACTAGAGAGGTTCAGGGAAGTGTTGATGTCCTCAGGCCTTAATCCTGAATTCTCTTATGAATACACTCTCCTTCCTGAGCAGGATTGGAATGAGGAGTGGAAAAAGAGTTTTACGCCTATTGACGCAGGAGAGAATCTGACAATAATCCCTTCATGGCTCAAACCTGAAAACGACCGTCTAACCTTGATTATCGATCCTGGAAGGGCCTTTGGTACAGGCCATCATGAAACAACAAAAAGATGCCTTGAGCTAATAGAGCGTTTATCCGGTTCGCAGGGCGGTAGCGTGCTGGATATCGGTACCGGCACAGGGGTCCTTGCAATTGGGGCATCCATGATGGGGTTCGGACCCGTTACCGGGATTGATATTGATCCCCTGGCGGTTGAATTGGCAGGGAGAAATGTAGAATACAATTACCTAGAAAATGTAGTAGTTAAAGAAGGGGATGTTACAACGGTTTCCGGTTCATTCGATCTAATTGTAGCAAACCTGATTTCCGAAGTGCTGATCGACATAGCCAATCATATCGTGTCACGCCTCAATCCCGGGGGAATTGCAATACTTTCAGGAATGATAAATGGTCAGGAGGAAAAGGTAATACAGTCGATGGAGCTTGCAGGAGGATCGCTAATGGAACAATACAATGACGACAAATGGGTGACACTTTATTTTAAGGGTTGAAGCACTGAGCATGAAAGCTCGTAAGTTCACTGCTGATGTAGCAGGTGCTTTTAGGCTTTTGCTTTCGCCCTTTCCCCTTTTATTCCTATCCAGGAAAAATATTCCGCCTAGCCTGTTAGGTGGATAAAATGCTCGTGTAAGTAAAAGTAAATAATCCGATGAGTTATGAGGCAACTAACTTTGAGTGAAGATCAAGTAATTCTGGCATGCCTATTGCATTATTGCCTGTGAACCTATTTATTAGGAAACCGGGAGGATTTATGCAGATTATTCTGGGCCTTGCAATTGCTGCAGGTTTTTTGACATTTATAATGACCATCTTTAGAGACATTAGTCTGGGAATGGTATTTAACCTGGATGCCTTTCTAATCGTTGTTGGGGGTACAGCGATCGCCATGTTTGTGGGCTTCCCGTTAAAGAGAGTTAAGCAGACGCTTGCAGATGTGCTTGATACCTTTAAGCAACCGCTGGAAAGTGATAGTGTCATCCGTGACATAGTGAGTATTGCCAGGATTTATGGTCGGGTGGATATCAGGAGTATTGAAGCAAGAGTGAGAGAGTTGAGATATGATTTTCTTAAGCGCGGCTTACACCTGCTGATTAACCGCCATGACGATGAGATGATCAGAAATATCCTCGAAAGAGAAATGATGATCAGGATGATTGATTACAATTTCAGCCAAAACCTGTTAAAGACGGTAGCCCGCCTCACTCCTTCACTGGGGCTGGCCGGTACAGTTATCAGCCTTATAAGGATGTTTAATAATTTTAAATCTATAGAAGATATTGCTCCATTAATGGCGGTCGCACTTATGTCTACTCTGTACGGAGTCATTATTTCAAATATTGTAGTACTGCCGCTGTCCGCCAAACTGAAAGAACGGGCGATTATGTCAGAGGCCCTTATGAATATTACTATTGAAGGCGTCATAGCAATAAATAATTATGAACACCCTCTGAAGATAGAGGAAAGACTGGGTGGATATCAGTGGATGGAAGATCTTAATACCTCTGACGCTGCCAGCGGACTTGCTGTTGCAAGAGGTGCAAATGTATAGAGCATTCATGAGTAAAACGGGCAGGGAGTTTTGAAAACTGATGGGAAAATGCGGGCAAAAAAGTTACAACCTAATTTAGATTCCTATAGGCGTCTCCTCGATGAATCAAACTCATCGGTTGATACGGACAATAATTGGATGATTACTCTGAGTGACGTGATGTCACTGCTCTTAATCTTCTTTATCATGTTCTTCATCCTGACCCAAAGAGAGGTTAAGTCCGAAGAAATAAAGAACGAAACCTTCCCGGAGGTTAAGGTGCAGGGCATGGGAATATTGCCGGAGGCTAACGCTATAAGAGAACAGATACGAGACGAATTGAATGTTGATATCAGAAACCTTGATATGGGGGACCAGATCTCAGTGCTCGCAACCAACAGGGAAGTGATGATCACTATGAAAGAGAAAGTTGCCTTTATGCCCGGAGAAGCTGATGTCCTTCTAAGTTCGGGGCCTGTGCTCAATACAATTGCAGGGATTATTCAAAAATATCCCGATTTCCGGGTAGAGATTGATGGACATACCGATAATGTTCCGATCATGACTCCCCGTTATCCTTCGAACTGGGAGCTTTCTGTTGCACGGGCGGCAAGTGTCTTGAAATATTTTATTACCAACCACGCCATTGATCCTTCACGGCTTTCCGTCAGGGGTAATGCGCATCATAAACCAGTAGCCCCAAATGATACCCCGGAGAACAGGTCACGTAACAGAAGAGTCGAAATTAGACTTAAAAAGATCGAAGCGTGATATATGCTGTAGGGGCAGGTCTTGTGCCTGCCCATGTGTTGCATCTTGTAATCCTCTGTTGTTGATGCATCCGCCCCCCCCCTATGAATGAATAAATCGAGGGCAGGCACGAGACCTGCCCCTACAGATACAATCCGTTTGATATAATAGACTCTTACTATGGTTAATCTTACGTTCTACTATAAAGACGGCTGCTGGCTCTGCGATCATGCCACGGAAATGCTCAATGGCCTAAAGTTTAAACACGATATCGAAGTCAAAAAAGTTGATATTGATTCGAATGATGAGTTGTATGAGCTATACAGATTTGACATCCCGGTCTTTGAATTTATGGACAGTACAACTCTCAATGGCAGAATCAAGAAAAAAGATCTTTTAAAGAAGTTTGAGGAAAACCAGGAATAGAAGCGGGCCTGGAAAGGAAGCGTAGTGAATAAGGATTATACATTTAATAACCTCTGTGCATGTATGAGGGAGGAAGAGAGTATATTTAAGTTTGTCGGGGAAGAAAATCTCGGGGTATTAAGTGATTATTTTCAGTGCAGGGCAGTGCCAGCAGGTGAAGTCCTCTGGGAGGAAGGCGGTGAGTGCGACTACGTTGCGTTTATTGTCTCAGGCAGTGTGGAAGTGAAGAAACAGACCGAATTCGTGGGGAAACATGTGATTGTCGGTATATACAACAGGGGCGCGGTTGTTGGCGCGCTCTGTATTCTGGACGGTTCTAAAAGGGCTGTTACGGCAAAGGCTATTGGCGATGTTAGTCTAGCCGTTATAAGCCGCGATGATTTTGAGAAGCTGATTGAGGAACATCCTGTGCTTGGAACAAAACTTATGAAAGGTATGCTCCTCTCTTTTTCAATACGTCTGAGGAAGTCCTTTGAGAGGCTGGCTACATTTTTCTAGTCAATGTTAAAGTGCATCGAAGCTAAGTTCTTAGGGACAGGCTTATCACTGTAAGGCAGGGAATCGGTATAGTGCCGGGGAAGAAAAATAAGTCCCCACGGCAGAACCGAGGGGACTTATAAGGGTAATTTACATTTTTACTACGTTTACTGCTTTAGGTCCTTTGTCGCCACTTTCGATTTCAAAGCTTACGGAATCACCTTCGAGAAGTGATTTGAATCCGCCGCCTGCAATGGAAGAATAGTGTACGAAAACGTCATCGCCAGTGTCACATGAGATAAATCCAAATCCTTTGGACTCGTTAAACCATTTTACTGTACCGTTGTTCATCTTTTTCCTGCCTCCTTACAAATAAGCTAAAGTATCAGAACTAACTGATCTTTAAGATAATAAAAAAAGACCACAAAATAAAAAGTCTTTGTGGTCCGGTCTACATCAAAAACTTCTGAAACTAAGATTAGCATTCCAATGAGGGGTTGTCAAGAAGTGTTTTATTATTGTGTTTTATTATATAGGGGCAGGTCTTGTGCCTGCC
>PJEL010003402.1_pt1 | contig 13659 bp, 13 predicted proteins | sample 1853271 | NCBI WGS metagenome assembly PJEL01 (sample SAMN08108733, study PRJNA415343) | Invertebrate metagenome, whole genome shotgun sequencing project. | host: Globobulimina | place: Sweden: Gullmar Fjord | collected 2015-08 | reverse complement strand
GATGACTTGAGACAAAAAGGGTTGTGACCGCGAGGAGGTCGTCTGCGAGGTCCTGTTCGGCACCTGCTTCTTCATCCTTACCGTGAACCACGACTTTAACCCCAACCGTCTTGAAGATGAATTCCACCAAGTCGAATCCCAATCGTGCAAGTCTGTCCCGGTGCATGACCACAACCTCATCGACCATGCCCTTGATCGCGCGTTCCAGAAGGGAACGCGACCCTTTCCTTTTGAAATTGATTCCGGAGGCGATGTCGGAGACAACATGGTGTCGAGGGAACGCTTCCTTGAGATCTTGTATCTGTCGATCGAGATCGGGTCGCTGTTTGCCGCTACTGACGCGAGCATATACAACGCTGACCCTGGTGCTCTCTGTAGGTCCAGCAGTAATGCCGAGGAGGGAGTGTACTTCCGTCGCGGCAGACATTCCATACTTGCGAGTGAAATAAGTTGCACACCTCCACTGGTCTTCATGACCCATCGTTGAGATATTTATGAACCAGCTTTTTCTGACCCATCGTTGTGATATTTATATATCAAGGGGAGGATTTCGTTTCCCTCCTTGTCCGGTCCAAACAACAATGCTGTCGGAAATCTGAACCCACCACACCACCACATCACAGCTGCTTGAGGTGGTAACCCCAACCCTAACACTAATCTATACATAACCTTATCCTAATCCTAGCCCAAATCCTAACCCCATAACCCTAACCCTAAAGCCCTAACCTTAAAACCCTAACCCTAAAATTTCAACCCTGACCCTAGACTCTAAGCTTAGCCCTAACCCTGACCCCATAGCCCTAACCCTAAAGCCCTAACCTTAAAACCCTAACCCTGAAATCTTAACCCTGACCCTAAACTCTAAACCTAGCCCTAACCCTAGCCCTAACACTAACCCTAGCCCTAACCCTAACCCTAGCCCTAACCCTAACCCTAGCCCTAACCCTAGCTCTAACCTTAACCCTAAAACCCTAAAACCCTACCCATAAAACCCTAACACTAACTCTAACCCTATCCCACCTCACAGGCCCTTGAGTGGCTCTGGGGCTCGGAACGCTTATGGCTATGGCTTCCATGGATCGTAAGCGTAAGCTGGATGTCAGTGGAATCGGTGGAATCGGATCAGAACGTGAGGTGAACTCCGTGGTTGAGGTAAAGGCGAAAGCTGATGAGGTTAACAAAAGCATTAATCCTTGGACTGGACGCCCCTACAGTGCTCGGTACTACTCAATTTTGCAGAATAGGCTGAACTTGCCTGTACATCAGTTTCTAGATAATTTGGAGAAGGCTGTGGCCAGCAGCCAGGTAGTCGTGGTGGAGGGAGAGACGGGTTCCGGAAAGACGACTCAGATTCCTCAGTTTCTTGCTGAGATTGGGTACGGGAGGCCAGGTCAGTATTCCGTGGCATGTACACAACCTCGACGGGTGGCAGCGATGAGTATAGCAGCACGCGTGGCAGATGAAATGGACGTGACTTTGGGAGATATTGTAGGCTATTCTATCCGCTTCGAGATCAACACTGGCCCGAGGACAGTGCTGACCTTTATGACTGATGGTATGCTCTTACGTGAAGCCATGACGGACCCCATGCTATCAAAGCACAAGTGCATAGTGCTTGATGAAGCTCACGAGCGTACGCTTTCTACTGATGTCCTTATGGGCCTCGTTAAAGAACTCATGCCAAGACGACCCGACATGAAAGTCATTGTCATGTCTGCAACTCTTGATGCACAGAAGTTTCAGGAGTACTTTGAGGGCGCACCTCTTTTAACGGTTCCTGGAAGGGTGTATCCCGTTGAAGTCTATTACACACCAGAGCCGGAGCGAGACTACGTTGAGGCAGCTGTGCGGACTGTAGTGCAGATCCACAAGTGTGAGGAGCCTGGGGATATTTTGGTGTTTCTGACAGGAGAGTTGGAGATTGAGACGGCAGCTCAACAGATTCGTTCGGAGTGCGCTGCCCTTAGAAATTCCGAGAAGCACGGGGAGGTTGTTATATACACCCTTTATTCTTCCCTATCTCCTGAGAATCAGAAGAAGATATTTAAGGATCCTCCTAGCCCTAAGTACCCTGGAGGCCCCCCCGGCCGGAAGATAGTGGTCTCTACGAACATAGCAGAGACATCATTGACCATCGATGGAGTGGTGTACGTTGTTGACCCAGGATTCAGCAAGCAAAAGGTTTACAACCCACGCATCCGTGTAGAGTCTCTGCTGGTCAGCCCAATATCACGTGCTAGCGCAAAGCAGCGTCAAGGGCGTGCAGGACGTACACGCCCGGGAAAATGTTTCCGCCTCTATACAGAAAAGTCTTTTCGTGAAGAGCTAATGGAGCAAACTTACCCTGAGATTCTGAGAAGCAAAATGAGTAACGTTGTGTTAACGTTGCTGAAGTTGGGTGTCGAGGACCTTGTTCACTTCGACTTTATGGATCCTCCTGCCCCCGAGACTTTGATGCGAGCCTTGGAATTGCTGAACTATTTGGGAGCTCTTGATGATGACGGCCAACTCACTGACGTGGGGGCCCACATGAGTGAGCTTCCTGTGGATCCCCAACTGGCAAAGATGCTGATCGCTTCCCCAGATTATCACTGCTCTAATGAAATACTGAGCATCATTGCAATACTGAGTGTGCCGCAGGTGTTTCAACGCCCAAGGGAGGCTGCAGCGGCTGCAGACAACGCAAAAGCCCAATTTGCTCACGTTGATGGTGACCATTTAACCCTACTTAATGCATACCATGCCTACAAACAAAACAATGGAAGTCCGCAGTGGTGCTATGATAATTTCATTGCTGCAAGGAGCATGAGTAGTGCAGATAGTGTTAGGGCACAACTGAGTAACCTCATGACGAGACTAGGGCTGGAACTCTGCTCAACGCCCTTCTCCAACGGCTCCTATTATACAAATATTAAACAGGCTCTGTGTTCTGGTATGTTTATGCAGGTGGCCCATAGGGAGCGAAGTGGCCATTACCTTACCGTCAAAGACAATCAAATCGTTCAGCTGCACCCATCGAGTGTCCTAGACCACAAGCCTGAGTGGGTTCTTTTTGAAGAGTTTGTCCTCACTAGTAAGAACTTCATAAGGACTGTCACAGCAGTGCAACCTGAATGGCTTGTGGAAATTGCTCCGCATTACTATGACCTGGAGCAGTTTCCTGAGTGTGAGGCTAAACATGACCTAGAGGCTGTGTACAGGCGGTTAATTGTAGCTCAGAGAGGAGGCCGTTGATTGGCCATGAATGCTAACCCTAATTTTTAAAAAAAGAAACAAATGAATAGCCATTTTGTTTCTTTGTTTTTTTGGTGCAATTCATTATATCCAGACATGGTGCTGTCTTGCCGTGGAAAACTTAAACGAATTTTTTTCAGAGTGTACAACCCAGCATCGGTCAGTCGATCAAGCAGGGATAGAGCTGTGTTTATATTTTGTAAATTTCATGGCTGAAAGAATGAATGAGAAATGTGTTTCGTGTGTGGCCAGATGTTAAATCTGTGCATAAATGTCTTCTTTGCATCTCTCGCGTCTTCAACTGTCATTACAGTTGATAAGGGACAGGTTTTTATGTATTTCCATTGATGTGATGACAAATATTACATATTTGTCAGCAGGGTCTTGTTGTATACTAGTAGCAGTATTTATCATAGTAGCAATAAATTTGGCATGTTGTTACATGATGTGTGTGGTCCGGTCCGGTCCGGTCCGGTCGGTGAGAGATTTACTACTGCACGGAAGAACCGAGGAGAAATGGAAATAGTAGTTCCTCCGGAGGAATTGAAATTCGAACTACTACTACTTGGTCAAATGGGTTGGACGACCTTGCAATTGGTGGTGACTAGATCAGTAAGCTTAAAAGACAAAATATGATTTTTAAAATGTAGTACCAGTGCCCTTGCTTAAACTAGAATTGTATGTGAACTACCTTTAATAGTAACTGCAGTAATATACTTACAAACTACACGCTGAGAATCATAAACGGTGCATGCAAATATCTCATCAGCTTACTGACAGACAGATTGTGAGTGTATGTACCGTAAGACATCGCCAAAACAACAGAAGCCTATCAATAGGAGCGCCAGAAGAGTGAGAAAGGGTTAGACAATTCTGCAAAGCAGCAATATACTTTGTCTTCATACCTGAAGATGGTGGCCGCTCCCCCCGCATTCGATTCAGTGGTTAGTAGTGAAATTGTAGGTACTAATATGAATAGTACCTACAATAGATGCTGATGGGGCAGCCGCAGTCAGCATTAATGACCACTGTAACTGATAACCCAGCGTATAAACAAAAAGTACTCCTCTACGAACTGGATATAAGTGTTTGCTTGCGTTATGCCAGTCTTTTCCTTAAATGGTACTAATTATGTCAAATACTGGAGGAACTGGATAATACTCAATCGTCATATTGCCTCTGGCTGAACAACATTGAACTAAATTGTTGTTGCCCTGAAGAGCGAGTTTAACGTTTTATGATTATTTAGCCTGCCATGGGTTCGATTCGACTGTATCCAATGCTGCATTAGTTCGAAGGTTTTTAATGGTCCCTTGGGGTTAATTTTGTCAACAACAGGCAGAAAGATATTTTTGTGTAAGTTGCATTGCCATTGGTTACCTTGACGATCGAGCTAGCTTCTGGAGAGAGAGAGAGAGAGAAAGAGAGCGATGAACGGACGCTATGGAAGACAAAGGTGGTGTCCCCAATCCCCCATTTCATTATGTTGCTTTAACATTATGAACCCCACCCAACCCATTCTCAACCTTACTCATCTGCAGAAAGCCATTGGGATAGATAGCAGTATTCTCTGTTAGGAGGTGGTAGCATGACGTAAGGCGCAAGTTGGTATCTCAACCAGCCTTACTGTAGTGAAACCCTCTCCATTCCGCAGTCTACCCTTACAAAACAAGACACTGGTGCTATCATTCCTCAGCTGAAAATTGACACTCACTTTTATTACCTTACACTAACTGTTTTCCTCTAGGCATAAGCAGCCTTAAGAAGGCAATGAGCACTGTACTGCTCATGAGAAAGGCGTTGATAATTTTTCGAGTGGTGTTTTTTGCGAGTTTAAAAAATCCACATCCATGAGACCCCATTCATCATGCGAATGCTGCATTAACTTAGTGAGTCACAGAGATTCGTGTACGAGTTTGGCTAAGCTCCTTCTCCTTCTGTCATGTGGTAAGACTTTGGTAAAGAATGTAAGACTCTATACCAACCATGATCATTTTTATAGCGGGAGGACCCCCACTTGTGCCCGGATTAGGCTGCTCACTAATGGGCTAACTTGAGTATTAAAAAAAACACACATGGGACAAGTTGATAAGAAAAAATCAGAAGTTAACGTATAAGACAGGCCCAAAAGTTCTCATCAGTGCACCACTACTTCCATGTAATTGTATACTGTGAAGGTCTAGAGGATGTTACATGAAGGATGTTACACTTTTCACTGAACAAGCATATAAAATGTACCGGACATAATTGCACTAAGGCGTAAGGACACTGCCTAGTATATATAGTATGCCAGGACGGTGCTAAAGCCTAAGATTAATTGTACCGAATAGTTGTCATTGTCACGGTATAAACAGTATGGTATCTGTACAGTACATAGTTTTAAGTGAGATTTCACTTCTCTTCTCTTCTCACTTCTTCGTCACACGCATCAGTTGAAGCAGATCCTGTTGAGTCTAATCAGAGATTATATACTTGGAAGTAAACAATAAGACACACATGTCGAAGACCTCAGTAAGGAGAGAGACGTTTACATCTCCGAGCAGACATAGCACGATAACAAACAAGACGGGTCTGAAGAGATGAGAAGTCCTCGACCTGTGGAAGGTCGAGCAAGGAATTATGGATACCAAGGATCACTGAGTGACGGTCGCTTGGGGTCTCAAGTAGGAGGCTTCAAAAATCGAAATTCCTACAGTTCCTGTCTTATTGATGAGTTGGCCGGGTCGTAGCAAGGAGAAAGGCACGAACGTGCATACATGTATATATATTGTAATTAAACGTGGAAGAGCAGGAAATTTTTCACATCAAGAGGAACAATCACCCACAGGGGGTTGGTTTGATCCAATATGGCAAACCGAGCGCCGTGGCATGCCGTATCTAACAGCTTTACACCTATGGTGTGTATGCCATTTCACTTATACATGGTTAAGAACACTGTTTGAAGTATGATGCTTTTGCCCTCCTGTGAGGGGTCCCCAGCGACCGCCGCCAGCCAGTCCCTGGTATTCATACATTCCTTTTACTCGGTCGTAACTGGGCCGAGGACTTCCCATCATTAGATCTCTCTCACGTTCACTGCAAGTCCGTTTCAATGCAATGCGAATCTTCGTTCCCACACTTCCCAAGTGTAGTTCCTTTTGAACTCCTAGGCAACTAGGTGGTACCAAAGCTCCCAGGGGGATGAGTCACAGATAGTTTATCAACAACCCTTATATGGCTTTGCTTAGCTACTGGCTAGCCTACTCCGATCTGGACTCTGCTAGATCTTTCTATACCCTTGATAGATTACTAGGCGGGATGATGAAAGAAGAAGATGAGAAGTTAGAGTATTTTCTCTCTCTCAAAATTCTAAGAGCAACTAATTTGATCCCTCCGGACAGCTAATTAGTGCAATCTATTCAAGGCTATTGTACCGTCCTATTATTGCTATATAAAGGACTGTAGACCTTATAATTGTCCCAGTACGTTTGTATCTGGTACAATTTATTCGGTCATAGCCTTTGGCACCAAATGTCACATCCTGTTATGTAACATCCTATACTGCTTAAGTCGGTTTAAACCGACATAGTACACCACGAACTACAGTGGTGTACTAACAAACACCACCAACCAGCCACCAGCCTAGAGCAACGTACGGTGGTGCTGAAAACTCAATATCAACATTAGGGGTAGTTACCTTTCCAGATGGAAGCGTTTCGGTTTGGTGGCCAGGAAATGACTTGGCAGCCTCTTCCTACACATTTACAGGGCTAAGCATGACCTTCAAGAAGTAAAGAAGAGGATATTTGGACAGTAGGGACAACAAATGGTGATGTGGACAATGGATTAGGATATCACAACAATCCATAAAAACGGCAAGTCATTCAAAGGTTTTCATCATGCCTGTGCCCTGACTCACGTTGGTCAAAGAGGGCAATATTATAGCCTTTCACCCGGCACCCAGTCATTAGGCGTCGCAAGCTTTTTGATGGATGTCATCTGCAAGGAATCAAATACACGCATGATTATCCGTCCAGTTACCCCCCGTGGAGGCAGGGCAAGTGGTCTGAAGCTTGAGCGTCTTATCTCACTTGTCCCAACCACAACCTTGAATCATAACATGCAGGCAACTATTAGCCCCAACAATGAGTCATCATGTTCACAGTGCAACTTCTTAACAGTAACATTGTGCTGTGGAGAGCGCGCGTCTACCCTCAATGAATAACTGGTAATTCGGGGATTTCGTGGCGAGAGAGAGAAGAGTGCATTGTATAATATTACGTGTCTGGGGGAGATTTTAGTTCCCCTCCCAACGTTCAACCTACTCAACCAATCACTCAAAAAGGGGGGGGTTTCAATACGATAAATCGAGCGCCGTAACGTGCCATTCCTACTAGTTTTACACCTATGATTTTGTACGTCATTCCAATAACAAATTATTTTTTTCCGAGAACATGATCAATTTTGGATCATTTCTTGTCGAGTTTTATAAAGAAGTTCTTCATTTACGAACTGGCGCATTGCCAAGCACAACCTTAAAATTTCCGACTCGGGTATGGGTTGATCCAGTTTGTGCCGCACTAAATGGCTATGGGTTGCACATGGAGGAGGTAGAGCTATCTCCCTCCCGCTTGATCATGGTTGCATACAAACAGACAAAGGCAAATCGATTTTAAGAATCCTCCCCTCAAAAATTGAGATAAAGAGTGGTGGCTCCTTTCTGCCTGTCAACAAATGATTTAAACAGCGGGTAGGTTTTCCACTATTCCATTCCATTCAGGCCTCATTGTACAGATTTTGGCGTGAGACTTAGGCCTAGATATGGTACTACTGCATTATTGGTTAGGTTACCCCACTTACTTAACTCTAACATTCAGTAGGTGTGGCGCACCAACTATGTCGTAAGATTAGTGTTATTTTACACATCGTTAAAGCTATAAAGGGCATTTCATTCTATTGTCTATGAACACATAGGCAGGAAGTTTCGGCCATGTGACGTTTCGGTACGCAAGGCACTTAATATTGTCATTCCTATGTGCAGCAGTCCGCCGCTCCAGATTTCAATAAAAGAGGGCAGCTAGCTAGTCATTCTTGAAGCCTTGTGTGTTCAAAGAAAATTTGGCATAGACGAGACTATCCCGTCCAATGTCCATAAAGGCAATAATCCCTATAGCAGCCAACACAGTAACTACAAGGCCAACAGCGGTCCACAGGTTCAGCTGGTACTGCACGATGTCTACAAGAGGCACCCCATCATCCAATGCAGCACCCACTCTAGGGAGAAGTCGCTGTGTATTTTTTACAGTGGGCGTACTACGTGTCTGAAATACAGTGATAAAGATATCAAAACAAGTAATAACCAGACAAAATGCAAGAGCTTACTTCTGTGCTCGCTGTGAGATTCGGTCCAGCTACGATCTCTACAACTACTGGCGCCCCACCATATGCACAGTTATTATTCTTATAAAATGCCATACGCATTGCAGTAGCCATAATCTCTTCCAGCGTCGATCTTGTAAGGGGTTAGCATGCATATAACAGGATTTAAAAAAAATACAACACTTCTGACCTCTCCAGTGACTCTGAAAGTGATGCAAGTGATAAGTGTGCTACCAGCAATTCCGGTTCGCTTAGATGGACACAATCGATGCGCCTTTTTAGCCTCGCCAAGACCTGAAGATTCTCAGAAATGGGAGACAAATCTACTTGAGGGATCTCTTCAATAGCATATCCCTATTGAGATTCACAATTGACTGTCAGGATTCTCCACAGACTTGGCAATGGAGCCTATCATAGGTGGCTCACCAATTGTCTCAGTAACGTTCTTGGATTTTCAGATCCACTACAAAATGATGTTACATCTGCACAGGGTACTGTACTATCCAAGGTAATCGATGAACTTTTCACATTTCCCTCTAACTCATAACAAGTAGTCGTTAACGAGGGGAGGTTATATCCCATGGCAGAGGCTAGTACACTGGAGCTGATCTCTCCCTCATACATATCTCCAAAAACACCCAAAGAACAATTAGATTGAAAAAGGCTTCGCATGAAATGCACTGAAGAGAGTCATGAGGGAACAACACGATGGCAAAGTAACCATTAAAAGAAACTGTCACAAAATGCTACGAAACTGAATGCCCACACGTGAACCAACCATCTTCGGGTATTCCATCCAAGAAAATGAGGATTCCCAAATCTGGGGGGTTCAACACTGTTCCAGAAGGTAGTCGCTTCCCAGTTATATCCGTTATGGGCCCAAGATCTGATATCATCATCAACCTACCTAGGACTTCTCCAATTTGAGAAGCCTAAAGAACAGTCAATCCTCACATCATTCAATTATTCATATAAACCCACTACATCTGATAGAAATGCTCGAATTACCCTTATCGCCGCCCCCTGCTTCCTGTCACCACCAGGGTGCAAATCCTGAACCCTAACTCTGAGCATAACCGTAACCCTAATCCTAATTCTAACCCTAATCATAACCCTAACTCTAACCCTATTCGTAACCTTAATCCTAATTCTAATCCCTAAACCCTAAACCCTAAACCCTTACCCTAACTCTAACCTAATTGTAACCCTAATCCTAACTCTGCCCCTAAATCCTAGTTGTAACCGTAGAACTACCCGTATTTGTCCGTTTACGTCGCCTGGCACTATCATGGGCATGCTGCGCGTATCGCTGGAAAGGAAACCGACTCTAGCCATCTCTGTGGATAGTGCCAAGGAACACAAACTCAGTCCGACGACCAAAGAACTCAGAGAAATCAGAGCCTTCATGTTATTAGGGTCAGGGTTTAGGGATTTGGGTTAGGGCCTAGGGTTTAGGGGGTCAGGGTTAGGGTTAAGGTGAGGCTAGGGTTTAGGGTTTATGGCTCAGGGGACTAGGATTAGAGTTTCGGGGTTAGGGTTAGGGTTAGGGTTAGGGTTAGGTTTCAGAATTAGGTTTAGGCTAAAGTGTAATTATATTAATAGAGGTGTACATACACACCACTATCTCAGGGTTAGGGTTTCAGTTACACTTTGGCACGTGTCACATTAATCGGTTCCAATTTAACACGTAACGTAAGGATGTGTAACTGACAAGTCATAGGTGTGCTTATAGCCGTTGCACAGAAACCAAAAAGTGTGGCGATGGGTTTAACTATTGCCCATAATTGTGGGTCACCTACATGTTGGTGCATTTGTTGACGTGATGCAACTTCAGCACTCCACGACACATAAAAACTTTAGATACATTGAAAAACGTACGTAGTAAGGCCAAGTGTATATGCTCTTAACCCAAACCATAATCCTATATTATCTCTTCTCTTTTTTTTATCGTAGAGTCGGGGCCTGACCGTATTGCGCCGTCTACATAATGACTCGTCGTTGGGTTAGGAAGTAACATCCGGTAGGTTGTGGACATGCAAGATTTCCATTGCCCTAACTATCGCAACTTTCAGTGATTGGATCATTTATCACTGTACTCTCTCCCATTGCCAACCACTTGTGTACTGCGTGAGCGAGTACACAGTAGTCCCAATATAGCTTCCGTGCCGTCATGATGGACTTTTAGCACACTGTATTCATCAATATACCAATGACTTGATGATGAGAGCATGAGAGAGTGATTTATTTTGCTTTACTGGAAAATATATAAAGACCATGATATAGTCCGTATTATATAAACCGTGATATAGACGGGATCTTATGTACCAATCCGCGGCATCGAACCCTTTCGCCGGAATCTTTTCATATATATCTCTTAAGTCGGTCTTATTCCTGAACCGACACAACACAACAATATACTGTCCCCCAACCCAGCGCGCCTTAGCACTAACCCTAACCCTAACCCTTAAGAAGAAGAAGTACAGATACCTCAGCACTCTTCTGAGTGGCTCACGGTTGTATCTATGCCTCGGACTCGAAATCGATGTGGCAGATACAGTACAGGGAACAAGGGTGAGGTGGGACCCAGAGCTAATGCTGGTGGTAGAAGCAGACAGAATGAAAAGCGTTCAAGCGAATCGCAGGTTTCGAGGCGGGTAAGATCGTTGTGTAAGGTCGAATCTAATTTTATGTAAAAGTTTGTTAGTTTTTTAGTACCTTAGGGTTTAGGGATATAGGATTTATAATTAGAGTTAGAGTGGTTAGTATCGTAGGAGGTATTATATTGTGAACCTGAATGTTCATTGGTTGGGTTGAGGTTGAAGGATTGGGTTTTGGTCTTGATTTAATGTACTGATACACGCATACGCCCGTTACCATTTGCCCTGGCTGAACTGAAATAGGCAACACGAGTAAGAGGAGGCAGAGGAGCTACAAGTGGTGTAGCTGATGATGATGAGGCGCCATTGCAGATGCCAACGAAAGAAAGAACCAACAAAATCAACAATTCACCCGCTGAAAAAGAAGAAAAATATGTATCACCACCACCACAACGTTCTGCTTCTCCCCCCGTCAATAGAAGGGGAATATGCACATTGGGAAATGGTAAAAGCGATGGGGATGGGTTAAGGAGTGGTATCGGAGGGAATGTAGAAACAGAAGTATGGTCCAAATTGGAAGCGATATCTGAGATTGATGAAGAGAACGTTGCTGCGACTGTTGGAGGACAAACTAGTGAGGACAGCCGCGTAGCAGCTGAGCAACAGTCGCAATCAACAAGAAAAACCAGCCAAGGTAGAGGTGCTGTCTCAGAGACATCTCTTAGCGCCTCTCCAGTTAGAAGTCCACCGTCAAAGACATCATCAGGGCTTAGTAGTGATTATTGTTTGAAGGATGATATTGAAGAAATGGAAGCTAGAGAATATACGAAGGGGAGCGACACAGATGCTCTTCCCAAAATAGAATACTGCAGTAAGAGAATTGGCTTTAAGGAAGCAGCCAGTGAAAAACTAAAGGAGGAGCTGCAGGAGCAGCTAATCTTGAACGAAGCTGAGAGTCGGGATGACAATACAGCTCTAACTGGAAAAATGAAAAATGTGGATGCTGTTGATGATGCGGAAGCTACCGTCTTGACTGTAGTACCAAAGGAAGAGAAGATAGCCGCCGCTACTAAATCAAAGGTCATAGCTCCTACTGAACCTGTTAACAATAAGGACGACAGTTCTTCCACTGGAATGATAAATGAAAGTTTCAGCTCTCCCAATAATCAGTTACAACTCATGAATGGTGGAAGTTGTAGCAAAGAGAGTAACGCAGGAGAGGCGGGGCAGCAATTAAAGCAACAAGGAACAACTTCTTTTACTGGTAGTGGCGGCGGCGGCGCCGGCGCCGGCATCTCTGTGAGTGTTGATAAAGAGGGAGAAACTGCATCGGTTCATGATGACATGGATATGGCCAACACACCTTCTGAACAGCAAGAGGGGTTGGTAAAAGGAAAAAAAACATGCTATAGTGGATTAGAAATGTCCCCAACTGCACCTTCTTCCCCCTCGTACCTACAAATGACAGCTGAGAGCAATTTAGATATGGATTGTGATGTTGTGGAGAAAGTGACTGCAAGAAGTAATGAAAGAGATTATATCAGTGATGATTTATTACCCCCCATTAAAAAGTTAAGAAAGACAGATTCTCCTCCTGAGGAGTCTGGTGATGGTAGTAGCGACTTGCATTTGAGGATAGCCACCGCGAGTGAATTGGAAAAGGTCTCTGATGAAGGTACGAATGGCCCAGCTCAAAAACCAAATACTAGCGGCGAAACTGAAAGCACAAGTAACTGTTCTACGAATAAAGAGGTAATTGCTGATTCAGTGGTTTCAAGAAGCAGCAGCATACCGGATGCCAAAACTGCTCAACAAGAAACTTCATCAGTTAGTATGGAAGAACACGCCGACAACTGTAGTAGTTCTCTTGATGGGATTATTTCAAATAGGCAACGCTCTGGTGGTGTGATTGTGGATATAAATTCCCAAACTTCTGTGAAGGAGCAGCCTCGAGCAAAAGAAGGCATCAAGAAAGGATCAAGGAAAGGTACTGAGGAGTCTACTCGTGATCTTGCTACGAATGTGAGTGAAGATCACGCTGAAGGTGAAGAGATGGGGACACGCGACATTTGTAAATCGGAAAATGGACCTTTGGTGTTATCTCCTTCCATTGGTGCATCATCTGACATACCAGCACAACGTAGAGAAGACGTTTCAACAATGAATGACTTTCCAGATGGAAATGGAAGATCTGCAGGTGTGACCGCCCATCATCACTCACTCGATCACTCTTATTTCTTAATGACACGTTGTATGAACTGATTAATCTTGAGAATGAAAGCGTATCTTTAACAATCCATCTATTTCTTGTGGAAGATTTATTGAAATGGGGACAAACAACCTCTGACAACTTTTTATGTTTGTCAGATCCCTCCGAGTTCAGGTAGTATAAAGTCATGTGGGTGGGTGATGTTTTTAAGAGAGCAGCGGCATGGCTCTCTCAATTGCATCATGACTGATAACCCCCTCT
>PJEL010003401.1_pt1 | contig 13663 bp, 9 predicted proteins | sample 1853271 | NCBI WGS metagenome assembly PJEL01 (sample SAMN08108733, study PRJNA415343) | Invertebrate metagenome, whole genome shotgun sequencing project. | host: Globobulimina | place: Sweden: Gullmar Fjord | collected 2015-08 | reverse complement strand
AAACAGCACCATGGTAGGTATCCCTGCGCATTGACACGTCTTGTGCTGCTCCTTCTTGTCTGTTTCACGTCTTGTGCTGCCTTGGAGGAACACCATACGACGAGTACTCCTCTTCATCGTCGTATAACAGAGCGTGAGATTCATGTGGATGTACCACTAGAGAGTGAAAAGATTCTTGTGAATGGGGAAGAGAAGAGATACATTCCTGTAGGTTTGGAGCCATTGTCTTCGTATGAACTGAGAGTGTCATATGTGTCTAGTCACTCTGTTCAGATACGTTTTGGATATGCATGTGGCTCGATATCTGGGATGGAGGGATACCAACAACGACGACGGTATGGAAGAAAACTTCTGAATGCTGAAAAGATTGTATTCAAAACGGATGCCAACTCTGCCGTGATTCCTTCACCATTAGAAAAAGAAATAAAACAGGGATTGGGAGATGATGATTCGTCGTGTAGGGGAGAGAAAAGGGCAGTCATGTTGACTCTAGAGGTGTTTCCCTGGGGGATGATGAGGCATAATGAAAATTCAATCGGGTTGTTTGAGTATGATGTTGTGTTGGAAAAGAATTACCTAGGTATTCCTGTGTCGAGTGTGCCTGTCCTGAGTATGGCCCTGGGTAGTGTTGGAATGCTCCTGGTGTTTGGGGTGGGATGGTGGATGCGGGTGGTTGTGAAGGATTATTTGGGGTACGATGATGATTCATCGTCGTCGACGCATCATATACATACGGCGTGACATTGTACGACAGAAGACTAATAATAATAACGTTGATATGATATATCACACTACCTCTAGAGGCCTCTGGTAACGACAGATTGCCAACAAAAAAGGAATGAAATCAGGTAGACATGGAACGTATGGAACGTCTCTGCATGCAGAGACCAGCTGGTCATCATCATTTTCAATCATGGTCCAGTGTCTATTCTGGGTTTATTAATTATTTCATACTTTATGCAATTTTATACATTACGAGTATACTATATACAGGAATATACACTGTCAGTCCTGTAGCACTCGGAATGGAATGACATGTCAAGTCAAACACGAACGAGTCTACGTTCATGTGGACTGTGACTGTTTCTATGCACAATGTGAGGAACTACGGGATCCAAAACTTTCCAAGGTTCCACTGGGTGTAACCCAAAAATATCTGATCGTGACATGTAATTACCATGCACGTGGGAGAGGCGTGACAAAGCTCATGTCTATTGATGATGCTGTCAAGAAATGTCCAGAACTTGTACTGGTGGATGGGAGTGATTTAACACCATACAAGGCTATATCGGATCAGATTGTAGATCTATTGCATGTGTATGGGAATGTAAAAAGACTAGGGTGTGATGAAATGTTTGTTGATGTGACTGACCAGGTGATACAACGCACGGCAAGTCACAACATGGATTCTGGAGAATATGTGGGGCACATGTGGCTTCCAGGCTCTTCTATTCAACAAGAATCTATTCACAGGGTGATGGACTTGAGAGCAAAGGGTGATGAGCACAAAGGTACAATACCTGATGAGTTGATGGACAAACCCACAACAAAAAAGCTCATTGTTGGATCACAGGTTGCCAGAGATATGCGCCGTGTGGTCATGTCTGCATCCAACATTCGCATGTCTGCTGGAATAGCAACGTCACAAATCATGGCAAAATTGATCAGTGGTCTGCACAAACCGAATGATCAGACCATACTCTTGCCAGAGTTTGCCATGGACTTTTTGAAAGATTTGCCAGTCAGGGTCATTCTGGGGGTTGGGCGTGTGTTGTCACAAAAGCTTGCAGCGCATGGTATAGTGAACGTTTCTGATCTCTGGTCATGGTCTAAAGAAAGGATTGTTCAAGAGTTTGGCGAGAGACAGGGAATGTTCTTGTACATGGCATCCCAGGGAATGGATCAGGAGGGTGCATTGATTCATGGCAGCTCTATGGAACCCAAAACCATCAGTCTGGAGGACTCTCTACGACTCTGCAGTGGATTTGAAGATTCAAAACGTTTGTTGCTAAAACTTGCACCGGACCTTGTGCATCGGATTGATGCACATTTTCAAAAATATGGAAAAGTTCCCACCATGCTGACAGTCACCTATCGTATGAAGGAGGCAGGCATGCACGAGAGACATGCGTGCTCTACGAAAATCCCGAAACATATACATACAACCTCTTTGGTGGACTCTGCAATGTCAGTACTCAAGACAAAACTACATGAGCCGTTTCACCTGAGCCTTCTCAACATTGCAGCCAAGAACTTTCACCATGCTTCTTCAATAGACCTGGATACGTCACATGATGGACCCATCAAGAGTAAGCGAGAGATTCGTATGACTAGGGAAGCAGGAGGATTGAGACCTCCTCCATCTTCACATGAAGGTGATGATGAGTCCTTTTGGAGAGATTTGAATGATGTCGGTTTGAATTCAAACGCCATCCAGCACACATCTACTCGAGTTTTGAACAAGAGACCATCATCATCATCATCATCTCAACGACCTCTCCAAGGTCAACGGAAAAAAATAACATCATTTTTTCAAAAGAAATAACTAGCAGTAAAATGCATTGAAAATGTAGTTGATCACGCATCAGTGGTTGAATGATTGTAACATTGTTGTTGACAGTGGTCGATCAACATGTCTGATACCGACGGGAAACAGGTGGAGGAGGAACAGACGAAGAAGGAGTTTGACGCGTTTCCTTACAGTGCATATGATATTCAGTTGGGTTTTATGCAGAAATTGTATGAAACGCTGGAACATGGTGGTATTGGATTGTTTGAAAGTCCAACCGGCACTGGCAAGACGATGAGTTTGATTTGTGGGAGTTTGCATTGGCTGGAGGACTGGCACAAGAGTCTTGAAGATGACACAGTTGTACAGGGTGATGGTAGTGATGACGAGCCAGACTGGATGAAAGAACATGCAACGAAATTGGATCGGGATAAAAAAAAGTTGCAGGAGGAATTGAAAGCAGAGAGAATGGACAAGGCACGGGCCAAACTCAATGAAATGAAATCTTCTTTTACTGGAAGAAACATAGCCAAGACTGTGCCTGGATACGAGGAAGATGAGGAAGATGAATTTCTCATAGGTAAACAGGACGATGCTGAATCAGTTATTGGTAGAAAACGATTGAGTAACTATGTCGATGGCAGGAGCTCTTCAGATGAGGAGGACATTGTCTTGGCAGAGGCTCCAGAGGAGCAGCAGCCCAAGGCTCAAATATTTTTTGTGAGTCGAACGCATTCTCAGCTGGTACAATTTGTAGGAGAACTGAAAAAGACGAGGTTCTATCCTGGCATGTCCCTTGTATCCCTGGGCTCTCGAAAGCAGCTTTGTATCAATCCAGATGTTCAAAAATTGAGCTCTGTGGCAATGATGAACGAACGATGTATGGATTTACAAAATGAAAAGGTAAAGAAAAAGAATGATAAAGACAAGACTGTGACGAAAAAGACGTGCCGTTGCCCATATCTTCGGAGAGGATCTCCCGAGGAGGGAGTCATGACTGACATGATTTTGTCTGAACCAATGGACATAGAAGAGCTTGCTACTCTTGGTAAACAAAGGAGGATATGCCCGTATTATGCTTCCAGAAGTGTGTCACAAGAAACGGATATTGTCTTGGCTCCATATTCTTCCGTGATTGTCTCAGACACTAGGGATTCGCTTGGGCTTGATTTGACAAACAGTGTTGTGATTGTTGATGAAGCTCATAATTTGATAGACGCCATCAATGGGAGTCATTCTTCTACTTTGAGTATGGAAGATACAGAAAGGGCAATACATCAGATTGAATTTTATTTCAATCGATTTAAAACGAGGTTGTCTGCATACAACACAAAGACAGTGCAGACGCTCCTTTTGGCGGCACAGTCAATCTTCAAGGGGTTTACAAAAGGTTTTGGAAGTTCCTCAGACACATTGACTGTCGAGTGCAATACATTTTTGTTTGAAACGAATCTGGACAATATAAATATGTTTCAGCTGGGGAGAGATATTACAGATAACAAGCTTATATTTAAAATGGGTGGATATTGGAAAAACAGAGTCATGCAAGATGGTGTATCTATTGACCATCCTGGAACCAATAGTCTGCAAGCACTCATAGAGTTTCTGAAGAGATTGACGTATGATGACAAGGATGGTAGAATTATCATCAATAAAAAGGAAAGAGTGATCAAGTATATTATGCTCAATGCATCCATGCAGTTTCGTGGCATTCTGGATCAGGCAAAATCTGTTGTACTGGCATCTGGCACACTCTCTCCTCTAGAAACAATAATGCCTCTATTCGAAGGAAAGTATAAAGAAAATATATACAGGTTTCAATGTGACCATATTGTAGACCCTTCCAGACTCTTAGCCCTGGCGGTTCCATCAGGTCCCTCTGGCAAAGTGTTTGATTTCAGGCATCCACATAGAATGGATCCATCTATTATTGCTGATTTAGGGCGAGCAGTCGTCAATGTATGCAATGTGACTCCAGGTGGCATTGTTGTTTTTTTCTCATCATTCGCATATTGTGATCAAGTCATACAGGCATGGAAAAAGGATGGGATTCTTGATCGAATACAAAGAAAGAAGGATGTTTATGTTGAACCAAGGTCTGCTGTCGAGGTAGAGAGTGTTCTCACACAGTATTCTGATAGTATCAATAACGATTCATCGATCGGAGGAGCTATACTGTTTTCCATTGTCGGAGGAAAGCTCGCTGAAGGGATCAACTTTGGTGACGATATGGGAAGGTGTGTCATAATGGTTGGGCTGCCATACCCCAACCCTTCTGATCCGGAACTTCAGGAGCGAATGAAATTTTTAGACCAAACACATCAGGACTCTGAAACAAATACATCTCTTAGCAAGACGTATTACACAAACCTATGCATGAAAGCAGTAAATCAGTGCATTGGGAGAGCCATCCGCCATATCAATGACTATGCCTGCATTCTGCTCTTAGACCACAGATATTGTCAGACCAAATCCCAAATTTCTTCCAAATTATCGGGTTGGATTCAAAAGTCCCTTCACAGCACACAGTCTTTTGGACAAGCTCAGGGCCAGATTGCACGGTTTTTCAAAGGCATCAGAAACAACAACAACTGATTGTAGTCCCAAGAAATGCCATCTTGGACTGGCCAATGTCACATGCAGTAGGCGCGTTGCTATTATTCGTGTAGATAGCACCTCAGGGGTACGACGACAACTAGGTATATAATAAATGAATTGTTGGAGTAAGAAAATATCTGCGAGATTTGATCACAGAATGAAAGGACACTGCATTATTCTCCTTGTAGCCCTGGCATCCATGTTGGCTTTTGCCAACAGTCAGACACCCCCATCAGATGTAAAACCCTCGATCTGTGATCAAGATACTGGAAGATGGGAGCCATACCACATCAATTGCGATTTTGATTGCGAAGAAGATGGCTGGGAAATCAAATGCAAGTGTGACGAGGACAATGAAAAGTGTGACGTGATCAAGTGTAAGATTGATCGTGATGGAGCCCCAGATGAAGACGATATCAACTTCACCTGTACATCAAATGGAGATGGTATTAATCCCACATGCAACACTGATATCGTCTTGCCTGATTTGCCAGCCTGTGTCGCACAGAAGGTGACAACGGTGCTGGGCAGTTGGGTTGTTGGGTTTTCCAACTAGATAGAAGAGAACTACTCCAGTGCTTCTCTTTCTGAAGAGCACTCGTCGTACAAGCATAGGAAGATAACCATAAAGAATGATGACCTGTCAACCATAGTATATCAAGACATTGTGTGTAAATGTATTCAACTCTTTCCTCAACATGTTGAGATGGTACATCTCCCAAGGAGACTCAGTTGTCTTCAAAATGGTCTAGTCATATATGTTCATCCTCCTGCCTCCAAGATGGTACTATATTATTTAAATATTGGTTCAAATTCATTGTATATTTCCAATCATGTCAGAACAAGATGCCGCCAGCAATGGCTTTGTGCTGCCTGAGAAATATTCTGATGACATTCTCGACGAGAATGGCAACAAGATGAGTAAGAGGTACGAATTTAACACTGAAAAAATACATAAATGTATTGGATAGAGATGATTAGACTCTACATGGTCACATCGTTCGAACGTTGACCGGACTCCAACCATGCAGTGAGTTTAAAAAGAGGCAAAAGATGATCTTGAAACAGAAGGAACAGGCAGAGAAAAAGGTGCGATTGGTTATATATGAAATAGTAATGATAGGATGAACTGACGCGACGTTGTTTGTGTGCTTGATAGGCCAAACAAGCTGCAGAGGCTGCTGCCAGAGCTGCTGCCAAAGCTGCAAATGGAGGTGGAGTGAAGCTTGAAGATGATGCTTCTGAGGAGACTGATCCAACCAAATACTATGATAATCGTCTCAAGGGCGTATTGGCAAGAAAAGAGCGTGGTGAAAATCCATATCCCCACAAATTCCATGTGTCTATGCAGCTCCCAGCATATGTTGAAAAGTACAAGGACCTCGAGGCTGGATCAAAGGAAGCTGAGAAAGTAACAATTGCAGGGAGAATTATGAGAAAGGCTGCATCGGGTGCAAAGCTCATCTTCTATGATCTCCGATCTGAGGGGGCCAAGGTTCAAATGATGTGTGATGCAAGGACATTTGAGGAATCGGGACTGTCTATTCAGGATTTCCAGATGCTCATGAATTCTGTAAAGCGCGGAGATATTGTAGGAGTTGAAGGATATCCAGGAAAGTCAAAGAGAGGCGAGTTATCCATCTTTGTATCATCATTGCAAGTTTTGGCTCCTTGCCTTCACATGGCTCCAGGAGCCCACTTTGGCCTCAAGGATCAGGAGACACGCTATAGGCAGAGATATCTTGATTTGATCATGAACAGTAACGTGACAAATGTGTTCCGTACTCGTGCCAAAATTATCGAAGGGGTTCGTTCATTTTTGAATGATCGTGGCTTCCTTGAAGTCGAGACTCCAATGATGAATATGATTCCTGGAGGTGCTACGGCCAAACCATTTATCACGTATCATAATGACCTGGATATGCAATTATATATGCGTGTTGCCCCAGAATTGTACTTGAAAATGTTGGTTGTAGGAGGAATGGACAGAGTGTATGAGATTGGAAAGCAGTTTAGAAATGAGGGTATTGATATGACTCACAACCCAGAGTTCACCACCTGCGAATTCTATCAAGCGTACGCAGACTATAATGATTTGATGAATATGACTGAAGAAATGATCTCGGGAATGGTAAAGCAAATCACTGGTGGGTACAAGGTGATCTACCACCCTGAGGGACCAGATGGACCTGTGAACGAAGTTGACTTTACTCCCCCATTCAAAAGAATATCCATGTGCTCTGGGCTCGAAGAGGCCCTCAACGTCAAACTTCCAGCAGATTTAGATTCTGAGGAAGCAAGATTGTTCCTGGTTGATCTTTGTGCAAAGCACAACGTAGACTGTTCACCACCACAAACAACAGCCAGATTGTTGGACAAATTGGTGGGTGAATACCTGGAGACCAAGTGTGTGAATCCAACCTTCATCTGTGATCATCCACAGATCATGTCTCCACTTGCAAAGTGGCATCGTGATCTTCCTGGTATGACTGAGAGATTTGAATTGTTCGTCAATACAAAGGAGGTTGCTAATGCTTACACAGAGTTGAATGATCCAATCAGACAAAGGGAGCTCTTCTCCCAGCAGGCCAATGCCAAAGCCCAGGGTGACGACGAAGCCATGTTCATCGATGAGAACTTCTGTACTGCTTTGGAGTATGGACTTCCTCCTACTGGAGGATGGGGATTCGGTATTGATAGGTTTACCATGTTCCTTACTGATAATAACAATATCAAGGAAGTACTCTTGTTCCCTGCCATGAAGCCAGAGGTGAACAACGCCCCAAGCTCCTCTGATGTTGCAGATATGTCTACTCAGTAGTAGAATACTAGTATTTTCTCGCATTACACTTTTAATTTTTCACATCAACAAGTTCAACATCAAAGACTAATGTGCTATTGGCTGGAATGGGACCAACTTTGCTGCTACCATATCCCATTTGTGGAGGCACGACAAGCTTTCTCTTGTCACCAACCCTCATTCCTTCCACTCCTCTATCCCATCCCTTGATAACTTCTCCGACACCCAGCCTAAACTGAAACGTCTTTTTACCTTTAGTCTGGTCAAACACCTTGCCATTGGTGAGTTTTCCAGTATAACGGACAGAGACACGTTTACCTGCTTTGGCAAGCTTGCCAGATGCTTTCCCTTGCTGTACTTCGTGGATTTCAAAACCATTTGGATACTTTTTTGATTTTGATTTTTTCTCTACAGGCTCTTCTCCACTCTTTGCCTTTTTCTTAGAATCCTTGTCCACATCCATCGCCTTTCTCTTTGACACCTCTACAGGCTCCTTCTTCTTGTTTTTGTTATTGCGAGGAGCTTGCTCTTCTTCGCTTTCTTCGTCTTCGCTTTCTTCTTCTTCTTCTTCTTCGCTTTCACTTTCTTCTTCTTCTTCGCTTTCACTTTCTTCTCCTTCCTGATCTTCTGTGACATCTTCAATGACAACATCGTTCCTGGGCACATCATCATCATCATCATCATCATCACTCTCATCACCATCCTCCAGGTATATTGGAAGGCCCTCCTCATCAAATCCAAGCAGACCAGGATCCTCATCAAAAGCCATATCAAAATCGTCCTCATCTTCCTCATCCAAATCTCCATCCTCCTCAAATCCCGGACCATCCTCCTCCTGAGGCATGTGATATCCTGTCAGGTGGATCCCAGCATTCCCCACAATTGAAAACTCCGTATAGTCCTCCACGAGAAGATCAAGATTCACACTCTCTGTACCCCCTTCCCTCAAAGAACAGATCGCATATGGCCCATCATCCCCCGATTTCAGCATCAGCACGCCCTTGCTCCCCTTCTTCGCCCCAGGATCCAAGCATGCCTGAGAGATATGCAACAGCATATCCTCCTCTGCCGAAGGCACGTATGCAGATTCTTTACCAGAAGAGATAGTACAGCCCCAGAATGTCATGATGATGATCTATAGTAGTTACGTAGATGAATGAATGAGTAGGACATGGATGGCTCATGTGCATGACAATGAAAAAAAAGCGAATGCAAGCACCTCAATGATTGTAATGTTTACACGTACAAATCTATACTACTTCTATTTTATAAAATGAATTAAACAAGTTTGAGCAATTCGTCTCCCATGTCCTTGCATCCAACTTGTTTGCAACCATCCTGCATGATGTCACCAGTTCTGAAACCTAGATCCAACACAGACGTGACTGCATTCTCGAGTCTATCTGCTACCTTTGGTAAATCCAAACCATATCTACACATCATAGCTGCTGAAAGTACCATGGCGAGGGGATTGGCAAGGTCTAATCCTGCAATGTCTGGAGCAGACCCATGGACTGGCTCGAAAATGCCTGGTCCATCATCAGAGATGGATGCAGATGGAAGCATTCCAAGAGATCCAGTGAGCATTGATGCTTCATCAGAAAGAATATCTCCAAAGATATTTCCAGTGACAATTGTATCGAATGATTTTGGATTTCTGATGAGTTGCATGGCTGCGTTGTCAATAAACATATGGGAAAGTTCAACGTCTGAATACTCTGATTCTCCCAGGGCAGTCACAGTCTCTTTCCAAAGCCTCGACACCTCGAGGACATTGCTCTTATCCACAGAGCACAGTCTCCCTTGACGTTTCCTAGCAGCTTCGAATGCCACACGTGCAATACGATTCACCTCAGATTCACTGTAAACATCTGTATTGAATCCAACCCTCTCTCCATTCCTCTCTTCAATACCACGAGGCTCTCCAAAGTATATTCCACCCACCAATTCTCTCACAATCAGGATATCAACGCCTTCAACAACTTCACGTTTCAATGTAGATGCATCAGCAAGCTGTGGCAAGACAATCGCTGGGCGAAGATTTGCAAAAGCATTCAAGGACGCCCTCAGTCTCAAGAGACCCTTCTCTGGCTTCATATCGTATGGAAGGTCATCCCACTTGTAGCCTCCGATGGCAGCGAGTAAGACCGCATCGCTCGATTTACATGCATTTTCAGTCTCTTTTGGATACGGATCATTGCTGGCATCGACTGCTGCCCCACCAATGAGAGCCTCGGTGAAGATAAACTCCTCTCCTTCTTTTTTTGCAGCTTCTTTCAGCACATTGATAGCAACAGACATGATTTCAGGACCGATACCATCTCCTGGAAGGACAGTAACTGAATGGGTAGCCTGAACCATCGTCATTCTCCTTGGAGCAACGCGACGAGACTTGCCGACAGCACGCCATGTCGACGAGATTCCTCCAGCGTTACATACCACAGATTTCATCCTTTCTTGAAATTGTACTACAAATAATGTGATACTAACAACGAATGGTTTCTATAAACAATCAAACAATCAGGGCAGTTGTCTTCATTCATTCTTTTCTTTTCCAGTCTGTTGACAAGGTACTTTGACAAGCTTGGAGTCTATGATGTATTGCAACATCTCAGCAAAACCTTGAATTGGATCACGGTATCCTTGATCCATAAATGAAGGAACATCCTGACAGATTCTTGATGCATCAAACAGACTTGGTTTATCCAGATATGCCTGGACGAGTGGCCAGTGGACTCGTACGACAAACAGAGAAACCACCCATAACAACCACTTTGGTGCACTTTTATGTGGGAATTGGTACTCTTGGAAATATGTCTTGTGTAGATGGATAACAACATCCGTCATACCATAGGTATGTCCACCTTGTGCGAGGAGATATCTCCCGTGGCACGCATCCGTCGTAGCTGCAGCAACATGTGCTTCGACAACATCATCCAAGTGAACCATTGTAAAGTGGTAATTTGGCATGAATGGCCCAACTTTACCATTCAAGAGATCCACCATGAAATCAAAAAATTCATTCCTGATTGGTATAGATGGCTTACCAAGCACCATACCCGGACATAAGGCAATCATACTCTTCCACACACTCGAAGAATCCTGCCTTGCTGCCTCAAACAGCTCCCATGCCCTCTTCTCACTTCTCACTTTGCTACAAGCATATGCGTTATACTTTGGGCTATCGTAATCTACTACATTAAAGTCCTTTTCTGTATACACATACTCTTTCCCCCTCTCCCACCCATCTCCTTGCACCGCTGATATGGAACTGGTCAACACAAGTTTCTCCACCGTCCCACTCTTTTGTATTGCACCGATAATATTCTCCACACCTTCCACGGCAGGACGAACCACCCTATCCCATAATTTCTTATTTTTATTCCACAAAGGCATCCTGAGTGTTGTCGGTGTCGCCAGGTGAATCACAACATGACATCCTTGTACAGCCTCATCATATGATCCTGGGATTACCAAGTCTGCAGAGAAGATCTTCACCATGTTCCCAAAGCCCCGCAAGCCATCATACCGTGTTGCATTCACATCTCCTCGTACAACTGCACGAATCTCGGCAACCGTGTCATCTTCAAGTAGTTTCTTCACGACTGCACTTCCCACAAATCCACCTGCACCAGTCACACAGCACACCAGGCTGTTTTTCTTGTCACGAGTCGCCATGGATTTATTTATTTATTTATTTATTTATTGATTGATAGTGCACTGAGTTGAATAGTCGTTGTTCTGAATGGTGATGATGTCTCGATCAAGACATCAGAGAGGAAACGAATGAATCAATGAATGAATGAAGGATTGCGTAACCCAAGATCAGCAGAAGGGTTGAATCTCTAGAGTATCCATTTCATGATTTATTTTTAAATTTTCTATATATGTAACGTGTGAATACTATATAGAAAAATCGCCGTTTTTGGGCCATTAGAGGCACAACTTGTGGAATATTCTTGACTTTATCGGACCGATTGGGTATTTTGTTTTAGCTTATCTGGTAAATTGTTGCAGGCGTTTTTGGATTCTGGCATATATCTTGCTCAAAATAGTACATGATTTAGGATAGAAAAATGAATGTGCGCAAGAATATAGTAATTTTATCGTTGTCATTGTCTTTGTCGGTGCTGTTTGGTGTCGGCTGCAGTGGCGAGAAGGAACCTGTTGATTATCTTGACAAGCCTGTTCCTCTTGGCAAGATGGTTGATTCGTTCGGCAGGTTTTACCAGTCTGAGGCGGTTTCGGTCCGTGGTTTCGGCATTGTGGCGGGTCTTGGTGGAACAGGTTCGAGTGAATGCCCTCCCATCCTGCGAGATGATCTTGTGAAATTTATTCGCAAGGAGGTTAGGGGCGGGACAGATTTTAATCCGAACAGTTTTATTAACAGCCTGGATACTGCGGTTGTTGAGGTTTTTGGTGTGATACCATCTTTGTCATCCAAGGGGGACAATTTTGATGTTTATGTTCGGGCGTTGGCTGATACTCAGACGACATCGTTGTCGGGGGGGAGGCTTTACACGGCTGAGCTGAAGGAGTCGTCTCGTTTTGTTCGAGTTGGCCCGTTTATAAAGACAGTTGCGAGTGCTCAGGGGCCGATATTTGTCGATAAGGTATCCGGAGGCGAAGCTAACGAGCTTGAAGGTTTTGTTCTGGGCGGGGGAGTTACGGGTAATTCTGTTCGTATTTCACTGGTTCTAAATGAGGCTAATTATTTTTTAGCCAGTGCGATTCGTAACCAGGTCAACGAACGGTTTGGTCCCGGAGTTGCGAGTGCGATTTCTCCGAGCGAGGTTCAGATTAACATTCCGGAGGAGTACAGGTTTGAGAAGGGTCATTTTCTGTCGATGGTTCGTGTAACATTTCTTGCAGACAGCAGCTATACTGAAGAGGATCGGATTAGTGCTTTGCTGAATGAGCTGGTTGTCGAGGAGAATATGTATCGTGCGGAGGTGAGCCTGGAGGCTATCGGGAGGCATGCTTTGAACGGTCTTGCGGGTCTGCTTGGTTCCGAGGACGAGAGTGTTCGTTTTCATGCTGCCAACTGTATGGTTCGGATCGGTGATGCTCGTGGTCTGGAGGAGTTAAGAAGGGTTGTTTTTTCAGAGGAGTCTCCTAATAAGCTTACTGCGGTTAGGACGATCGGTGTGGGTGCGACTCGTCGCGATTCGGTTCCTATTCTTAACAAGCTTTTGGCCGGTGACGATATGGAGGTTCGTTTTGCCGCTTATGGACAGTTGCGTCGGCTGGAAGATATTTCAGTTTCCCGCATTCTGGTTGGTGGCGATTTTTTTGTCGAGACGGTTCTTGGTGGCGGGCCTAAGGTGGTGTATGTATCTCGCAAGGATGGGCCTCGTGTAGTGTTATTTGGCGGTGTGATCAGGTGTGAAGATAATATATTTGTGGAGACTTCGGACCACAATGTTATGGTCAACGCCCGTGCGGGTGATAAGTTTGTTTCGATGTTGCGTAAACACCGAACTCTTGCTCGTCCTATCGGTCCGTTGAAGTGCAGCTATAATGTTTCCGATGTTGTTCGGACGTTGTGCGAGAGACTTGATGTAAGCGATACCCCTCAGGTTCGTCAGGGTTTGGGTGCGTCTTATTCAGATGCAGCAGGCTTGCTTAAAATAATGTGCGAAACGGGAGCGATCAAGGCGGAATTTATTGCCGGTGATGCGGCGGAGATTCCTGAGGGTGTTCCCGGGAGAAGATGATAATTATATTAACACCATATGATAATGGATCATGAATTT
>PJEL010003400.1_pt1 | contig 13665 bp, 11 predicted proteins | sample 1853271 | NCBI WGS metagenome assembly PJEL01 (sample SAMN08108733, study PRJNA415343) | Invertebrate metagenome, whole genome shotgun sequencing project. | host: Globobulimina | place: Sweden: Gullmar Fjord | collected 2015-08 | reverse complement strand
GGGGGATGCTGAATTGTGTCAAAGGCATCAAGGACGCACCAGAGGATCATGAACTCAGAAATCGATATATTGGCTTGATTGAGAAAGGGTTGAAACGGATTGAACAGACACTGAAGCAGTTGCTCAATTTTGGGCGAAGTGAACCTCTGAGGTTGCGTGAGGTTGATGTTGACGGATTAATCAGGGAGTGTTTTTCATTGATGACATATAACCTGAAACGGATCACTTTCGAATTTAATTTGAATCTCAGTAAAGTGATTGTCATCGATTCCGAAGCTTTAAAACAGGTGATTGTTAACATTGGGCTCAATGCCATTCAATCAATACCAGAGAGCGGACGTATCTTAATTAATAGCAGTGAAACGGATTCCGGGATTGCCATCTCCATTACGGACGATGGCGAGGGGATTGACGAGGACAATATTCGAAAGATCTTTGACCCATTTTATACCACAAAGGGCGTTAACGAAGGGACAGGTCTTGGACTGAGTGTTACCTATGCTCTGATTGAACAGATGGAAGGCAGCATCAATGTTTCAAGCACTAAAAATCAAGGCAGTTGTTTCAGCATTCGCTTACCCCGCAGGCAAAACCTCCCGCTTTCCGAAAGTCAGGACAACGAGATCGGAATGCCCACTACCAGGAGTACAACAGCATGATCAGGATTCTATTAGCAGAAGATGATGAAATTATGCGGATCACCCTGTATGATCGACTAATGTCCAAAGGGTGGAAAGTCGATCAGGCGGCCGATGGTGCAGATGCACTAGATAAACTCAAGAAACAGAAATATCATCTGGTAATCTCTGATATTCGCATGCCCGGTTTGGATGGCATCGAATTATTGCGGTATGTACAGCGTCACTTCCCCAGAACTGAAGTGATACTGATGACTGCCTTCGGTAAAGTGAATGATGCCATAGACTGTTTAAAGAACGGGGCCGCAGACTATATTTTAAAACCTTTTGATATGGATGACCTGACTATTCGGGCAGACAGGTTGCTCAAACAACAAAATATTCGAAATAAATGCGCTGTGTTGGTGGAACGCTTCAGAGACACGAAGATCATTGGCAACAGTCCTCCCATGCAGGCAGTTTATGATCTGACAGCCCAGGTGGCCCCCACTGATTCATCTATTCTGATCAACGGAGAGTCCGGAACTGGTAAAGAGCTGATAGCCAATGCGATCTATGAACAAAGTTCCCGTTCGGAAGGGCCATATATTCGGATTAATTGCGCCGCCATCCCGGAAAACCTGATAGAGTCTGAGCTGTTTGGACATGAGAAGGGATCTTTTACGGGGGCAGATAGCCGCAAAACAGGCAAATTTGAACTCGCAGATCGAGGTACCATTTTACTGGATGAGATTGGTGATATGCCCATCTCTATGCAGGCAAAACTTTTACGGGTTCTGCAGGAACAAGAGATCGAACCCATCGGAGCAGACCGTCCACTACAGGTAGATGTCCGAATTATCAGTTCCACTGCAAAGAATCTGGCTGAGGCCGTTAAGGAAGGCAGTTTTCGGCAGGACCTCTTTTACCGCTTGAAGGTCATTCCTATTGAACTTCCCGCTCTTAGGGATCATAAGGAGGATATTCCGGAACTCTGTGAATATTTTCTGCGCGAATTCGGTAAGTTAAACGGTCGCAAGCGGGAGTTAGCCCCCGAAACGCTTGACATTTTAATGCAATACCACTTCCCAGGTAACGTCAGAGAACTGAAAAACATCATCGAACGGATTTCTGTCCTCTCGAAAAACCCACTTATCAGCCCGGCTGAGCTTCCTTCTGATATCCGCGAGAGTGCGACTGATGATGGAGACGAAACCTTAAATCTTGCTGCAAATTTATCTCGTGTCGAACAGGTGTGTATCGCCAGGGCCCTGAATGAAACTGGCGGCAATAAAACTGAGGCAGCAAAGCTGCTCGGCATCAGCCGAAAAAACCTCTGGGAAAAGATGAAGCAGTGATACGAATAAAAACACACACTCCTTTGAAAAAGGTAGTCTTCTCATTAAATTATCAAAATCTACTATGGAAAATCAGGATATTAGCCACAACCCACTAACGGCATCAAAGGGACTTCCTCCTTTCGATCAGATTGCGGCGGAGCATATTGTCCCGGCAGTCCGATATACACTGTCAGAAGCCCAATTAAAACTGAACGAATTGGAAACCCGTTATACGCCAACCTGGGATGGTCTCTTAAAACCGATCACCGAAATCGAGGCACCATTTGATTATTGCTGGTCGCCAGTATTGCATCTGCTGGGGGTTAAAAACAGCCTTGAACTGCGGGAGGCTCATGAAACCGTGTTGACTGAAGTGGTCACCTTCTCATTGAAAATGCGTCAAAGCCTTGCCATCTATAAGGGGCTAAGAGCGATACGAGAAGGAGAAGAATGGAAAAGGCTGAATCAGGCGCAAAAACGGGTAGTAGAAATAAGCTTAAAGCACGCTGAACATGGCGGGGTCGCCCTCGAAGGTGAAACGAAGAAGCGGTTTATTGAGATTGAAACCCAGCTGTCTCAACTCAATACCGATTTCTCCAATCATGTGCTGGATGCAACCAAATCCTTCTTTTTGGATATTACAAGTATCACAGACACCGAAGGCTGGCCTGTCAGCCTGAAACAAGTAGCTGCGCAATCGTATAAACAGGCCAACCCTGACAATGCAGCAGAAATTTCAGCGGATGGCGGCCCCTGGCGAATCACACTGGATATTCCCAGTTTTATGCCCTTTATGCAGCACAGTCGCAACCGGGATCAGCGGAAGCATGTCTATCATGCTTATGTGACACGGGCCTCCAGCGGAGAGTGGGATAACCAGTCCCTGATCGATCAGATTCTGGTACTCAGGCAAGAAAAAGCAAAACTTCTGGGATTTAACACCTATGCCGAACTCAGTCTCGATTCCAAAATGGCACCCGGCGTACCAGCTGTGGAAAAAATGTTTCAAGAACTCACACTCGCAGCCACGCCCTATGCAAAAAAAGAGTTTAATGAGGTCTGTAAACTGGCAGATAAATCGGGTCAAGTTGAAGATGTTAAACAGTGGGACTGGGCATTCTGGAGCGAGCGGTTGCGTGAAAAACGGTTTGATTATACCGATGATGAACTGCGACCCTACTTTCAACTACCCAATGTGCTAAACGGTCTTTTTAATATCGTCGGAAATCTGTTTAACGTGTTCGTTGAGATGGAATCAGGTGATTTTCCAACCTGGCATCCGGATGTTCGACTTTTCCGGGTCCGTGGCCAGGATGGGACATTGCTGGCATCGTTTTATCTGGACCCGTTCACTCGACCACAAGAAAAACGCGGAGGCGCCTGGATGGGTGACTGCCTGAACCGGAAAGAGGTGGATGGCACGGTACGGTTGCCGGTTGTTCATATTTGCTGTAATGGCACTGCGCCAGTGGGAGATAAGCCCCCTCTGATGAGCTTCAGAGAAGTGGAAACGCTCTTTCATGAGTTTGGACACGCCCTGCAAGGTATGTTAACCACAGTGAATGAAACAAATGTAGCAGGCGTCAACGGGGTAGAATGGGATGCGGTGGAATTGCCAAGCCAGTTTATGGAAAACTGGTGTTATCACAAACCAACCCTGATGGCCATGACCCAACATGTTGAAACCGGAGAGCCCCTGCCAGACGAACTTTTTGAAAAAATCAAGGCGTCCAAAACGTTTCAATCAGGCAGTGCCACTATGCGGCAACTACAGTTCGGAATGGTGGACATAAAACTGCACCATCAGTACGATCCGACTGCCGGCGAATCTCCTTCCGAAATTTATGCCGATCTGGCAAAGAAACTATCCGTATTTGAACCCTATGCAGCAGACCGGTTTCTCTGTTCATTCTCCCACATTTTTGCCGGAGGATACGCCGCCGGGTACTACAGCTACAAGTGGGCTGAAGTCTTAAGTGCAGATGCGTTTGCAGCCTTCGAGGCTGTCGGACTTAACTCGCTGACCGCCATTCAGGAGAAAGGCAGAAAATTCAGGGATACCGTTCTGGCGCTCGGTGGTTCGGTTCATCCGATGGATGTGTTTAAACAATTCCGTGGCAGAGAGCCGAACACTAAAGCTTTATTGAGGCATAGCGGATTTACTGAAGGGAAATAATTTTAGTCCCATCCATTGCAGTTGAGAGATAGATGTTCAGCTTCAGGCTAGTGGCATTCCGATAGAGTCGCTGGACATCCTCTCGAAAATCATCGTCTTTTCGGAATTTATGCAAAAAAAGGGGTAGATCGTTACAGTTTGTTTCTGACTTTGGTGGCTTCAGACAATTTCAAATAAATTCCCATCAAAGTCTGAAATAAAGGTAATCATCTTTTCCGCTTTTGGAATTTGAATACATTTAATATTGTGATCTTTAGCTTTCTTCAAAAACTCATCAAAGTTACCTACTTCGAGACAGGTGTGTTCAATGTGTTTTGCTGGTGGAATTTTTTGATCATTTATGAAGATTTCAAAAAACAGGCTGTCACCTTGGTAATTCATAATCTTCAGGTCAGCTTGAATGCCGAATAAGGCTTTGGAAATGGTAAGCGGCAGAATTTTTGTAGCTGTTTTCTTCAGGTTAAGAAATTCAGAGTAGAATTTATCAGCATGTTCTTCCGAGCTACAAACAAGAGATACGTGAACAAATTTCATATTAAGTTCAGAATAATAATCCAGGTTGACATGCCAACAGTCGCTATAATGTTCAGGAGGAATGGGGATTGATGATAACTTTTAGAGAAACACTTCCCTCTGTAACCAACCGAAAGCCTTCGAGAATCTTTTCCAGAGGCAGTCTATGGGTAATTAATTCATCGACTTTCACCTGTTCAGACTCAATTTTACTAATGGCTTCTACTATATCGGGAGGGCCACAATAGTACGACGTTAGGATTCTGATTTCTCTCATCCAGAAATCATTGATAGGAATAGTAACCATTTTGTCGGGGCCTGGCACAGCAAAAAAAACAATTGCACCGCCACTGTTTACACATTGCCATGCCTGTTCCACAGCAGGAATAGCTTCTGTGCATAGTATAACCACATCCGGTTTTTTATTTTGCCCATTAAAAAATTCAGAAATGTTATCAGACGCCAGGAGGGTTATATCCGCTCCGGATTCCCTTGCTGTCTTCAATCTAGTTTCACTGATATCTGTCGCTATTACCTTACAGTTCTTTGACTTGGCCAGCTTTATGTGCAATAGACCGGACATACCAGACCCAATTACCATTACTGTCTGGTCCTTTTTAAGACCGGCAAGATTCTGAGCTCTGATTACACATGCCAGTGGCTCAATAAATGTACTCTGATCATAGGTAATGTTCTCAGGTAAAAGATAGGCACCGTTATCAATCAGCTTTCTGGGGACCAGAACATACTCAGCAAATCCACCTGGTAATCGGTCCTTGACCGTCGAACAGATAGGATATTGGCCTTTTTTACAGTAGTCACACTGCATACATGGGACTTTTGGAGCTAAAAAAACCCTGTCGCCAGGAGTGAAACTGGTAATAGAACTTCCGGTTTCAGCTACTTCTGCTCCAATTTCATGTCCCGGTACCAATGGCGCCCTGGGAAGTCTATACCATTCAACAATATCACTACCACAAATGCCGCACGAAAACACTTTTACCAGCATTTCATCGGGTTCCGGAGTAGGTTTCAGCTCATCTTTTAGCCTAATATCCTTATTGTTGTACCAATATGCAACTTTCATTTAGGACGCCTTTCGATTAATACTTTAAATTAAAAAAACCTTATTTTTTGTTCTTCAGTGTATTGTAGAGGTCAAATGCCTCATCAGGGGATTTGTTTTCATGTACAACTGTCCCTACTGCCTGAATCATTGCAACGGGATCTTCCGATTGAAAAATATTCCGTCCCATGTCAACACCACTGGCGCCTTGTTGAACGGCATTATATGCCATTGTCAATGCATCAAGCTCGGGGATTTTTTTACCACCGGCCATTACAATTGGGACGGGGCAAGAGGCTGTAACCGTATCAAAGTCTTCTTCAATATAATACGTTTTGATGTATTGTGCTCCGAGCTCAGCGCATATTCGAGTGGCAAGTCTGAAATAGCGAGCATCTCTCGCCATGTCTTTACCGACTGCTGTGACAGCCAGCGTGGGTATGCCGTATCGATTTCCAATATCAACCATTTTTGTCATATTGAGAATGGATTCTTTCTCATACTCACCACCTATAAAAACCTGTACCGCCATGGCACAGACATTAAGACGTATGGACTCTTCAATATCGACGGCTAACCCTTCGTTCGAGAGCTCAGTAAGTATGCTTGTTCCGCCTGAAACCCTGAGGACTATCGGGGTTGTATCAGATGGTGGTACAATGCTCCTCAGTATTCCTCGTGTCAGCATGAGTGTATCTGCATGGGGTACCAGTGGCAAAATATTGAGATCAATACGTTCGAGACCTGTTGTAGGCCCCTGGAAATAACCATGATCAATGGCTAACATGACTGTCCTACCGGATTTTGGATTGAATATTCGTGATAAACGGTTCTTCATGCCCCAATCGAGTGAGTTTGATCCTTTTAAGAAAAAACCTTCCGATTTTTGTTCTTTATCTGTGTAGTATTTTTTTCCTTCGCTTAATCCATCAACGTCAGGCATTTTTTTTCTCCTTTAATTGTTATTGAAATTGAGATTTCATCGTAATCAAAATGATGTTAAGCTGTCACACAAAAATTGAAAAATTTATAGCCCAGAAACGAAAGATTGAATCTAAATTTTCTCCAGGATAAATCTGGGGCTCTAGATCAAATCTTTCATATCTTTCTAAAATGATTCTAACAAAAGACTGAGATTACTTCGATGGTCAACGATCACATAAAAAAAGATGGGGTCAAGTCTTTCATTTTAATATTTATATGTTTAATAAATGGTCTAGTTCCCAAAACCATATGGCTTTATCCGAAACCGATCTGATAAATAAAAGCTGGATGATAGGTAATTGGTTTTTGAAGTCAATAGTTGTTTTACCACTTTTTCAAGATTTGGGTTTGAAGTTGGGAATTGGAGTGTGAAAGATGAATGTTTTGGGTGACTTGTTGGCAGAAGTTGGCGGAATTTTTGTTTTGTGTATGAAAAATTGGAATCAAATATTAGTCGAGCATCGATTATGTGTCTTTTCAGCAATTTTTGAGGACACTAGAGCATTCTTTGTCTTCCTTTTTTATCGGTACACCGTCAACATGTTTCTTTTACGTCAATGAAAAACACTTGGTTATTCATACTGAAACCGGAATGCTCCCATTTCAAAAGCTTGTTGATTAACTTATCGCTGATCTTCCCCGCCTTCTTCAACATTTTGAACTCTTCCGCTCTGAAGAATTCTTCTAAAGGCTTAAGATCTACATCTTTCATGACCAAAAAAGTGCCACTATCGATGAAAAGGCCATCGGTCGCAAGAGCGTGTATGTGTGGGTGCCATTGTTACCCTCCAGACAACCCAGATCAGGGTTGCCACATACCTCTGCAGTTGGTACACATAATCAAATCTATAAACTGTAGGTCGCCATGATCAATCTGTCATTGAACTCATTCTCGATGGGCATCCTGCCCCTCTTCGAGGGCGGTCACTGACTTCACTTTCCTGGTGAAGCTTAACCGTTACCAGTCCGTTCAATAACAGATCGATCATGGCTTAGATGAGGGCCTGCGTGTTACTTGCAGAATGATATAAAAGGAAGAACCGCTATCCTGCGGCGCTGTCTGGAACGCAAAAAATCTTTATGCAGCTGCCGTGATTCCAAACCTGAATCTTAAGATTGAGATGAACAATCGGGGTGTTTGCCATCTGGAGGGGGGCTATAAAGCACCACATGCTTATAGCGCACAAAATCCTATCCTGAATATGCTGCGCTGGTACAAAGGGTGCTGTGTCGTTGCAGGGTATGGTGTCATCTCAACAGGTGACGCCACCTTGGAGCAGGCGGCTCATAATGCTTCTTCGGCAGAGAGAATTGCCCGTTTTCGCCAGGAGGCCTATATCAATCATAAACTGCTGAACGGGCCTCCTCCTAACTATTTTGAACCACAATAGCCAAAATCTCTGGCCACAAGTTTAGAAAGTTTTGAAACTAAGCAACTTAGCGCTTATGCCCCCTCTGTGGAACCTGTTTTTTTCTAGATCTATGAACGGTATTATTTCCGTTTTGTTGATTTTCAACTTGAAAAATGGGAATATCAACCATCAGTAAATATAAAGATTCAAATTAAAAAGCCTTAATCCTTTAAAAGGAGCTTTGCGAGATGCTTTATGAAAAAGAAGCGCTTCATTATCACAAGTCACCGGTCCCAGGTAAGATCGAAGTTGTCCCAACAAAACCCTGTTATTCGCAATCAGATTTAAAGCTGGCTTATACCCCCGGAGTGGCTGTTCCCTGCCTTGAAATACAGAAAAACCCAGATCTTTCATTTGATTATACGACCCGGGGGAACCTGATTGGGGTTGTCACCAACGGCAGTGCCGTGCTGGGTTTGGGTAATATCGGTCCGCTGGCTTCAAAGCCTGTTATGGAAGGGAAAGCCGTCCTGTTCAAACGATTTGCAGACATTGATGTTTTCGATATTGAAATCAATACCAGTGATCCCGATGAGTTTATCCAGACGGTTAAACTGCTTGAGCCGACCTTTGGGGGGATTAATCTGGAGGATATTAAAGCTCCGGATTGTTTTTATATTGAAGAACAGTTAATTAAACAGATGTCGATTCCGGTGTTCCATGATGATCAACACGGAACCGCCATAATCTCCGGAGCAGGGTTTCTGAATGCCTGTGAACTGACCCATCGCAAGCCTGGCAATGTCCGCATCGTGATAAACGGTGCAGGCGCCGCCGCCATGGCCTGTGCAAAGATATACAATCAATTGGGAGTACCATCAGAAAATATTATTTTTGTGGATTCCAGTGGGGTTATCTTCAAGGGACGAACAGAGGGGATGAATCCCTACAAAGAGGCTGTGGCAATCAATACCAACTTCAGAACACTGGCCGAAGCGGTTGAAGGTGCAGATATGCTGGTCGGTCTGTCTGTAGCAGGAGCCTTTTCACCTGATTTGTTGAAACGGATGGCTGAAAACCCAATTATATTCGCCCTGGCCAATCCTGAATCCGAAATCAATTATTATGAGGCAAAGCAGGTTAGACCCGATGCAATCGTGGCCACTGGGAGATCCGACTTCCCCAACCAGATCAATAATGTCCTGGGATTTCCGTACATTTTCCGGGGTGCACTTGATGTCCGTGCTACGACGATCAACGATGAGATGAAGCTGGCCGCTGTTTGGGCCTTGGCAGATGCAGCGAGAGAAGACGTTTCAGACAGTGTGATCCGGGCATATGGAGGGCGTCAGATTCATTTCGGCCCCGAATATATTATTCCCATGGCATTGGATCCCCGAATTTTGCTGGATGTTGCCCCTGCAGTCGCCGACGCTGCCGTCAAAAGCGGAGTCGCCCGTATAGACATAGGCAATCGCGATGTGTATACCCAGTTACTGGAATCGAGATTCGGACCGGAAAGAGAGATTACCCGTAAAATGATTCTGCGTGCCCAACATAATCCAAAACGGATTGTACTGCCTGAAGGAAGCAATCCTGTGATTCTGCGAGCTGCGCATCAGGTTGTCAGGGAGAAAATTGCCATGCCGGTCATATTGGGGAAAAGAGAAGAGATCGAATCGATTGCCGCTGAAAACTGGATCCCATTAGAGGGAATCGAAATCCTTGACCATTTGAACTGTCCACAGTATGAAGAGTTTGCACAGACATTGTACGAACGTCGCCGCCGCAAAGGTTGGAGCCTGTCTGAAACAAGACGATTGCTGAAGGATCCCCGCCTGTTCGGTGCCATGATGGTCTGTCACAACGCTGTTGACGGACTGGTACATGGAATTGATTGTAATTTTCCCCAAGCTGTTCGGCCGGTACTCCAGGTGATTCCCAAGGAAGAGCAGATTACAAAGGTGGCTGGCGTTTTCGTCATGATTTTTCGAAACCGGACTCTGTTTTTTGCCGATACGGCCCTCAATGCACATCCAAGTTCTGAGGAGCTGGCTGATATTGCGATACTGGCCTCTGAGGCAGCCCGCTTCTTTGGTGTCACCCCAAAAGTGGCTATGCTCTCTTTCTCCAATTTTGGTAGTGTCGATCATCCCGATTCCAGACGTGTACGGCAGGCAGTGGAAATCTGCCGGGAGCGCATGCCGGACCTGGATATTGATGGGGAAATGCAGGCTGACACAGCTGTGGATGAAATACTCCTTAATCAGGATTTTCCGTTCAATCGTCTGAACGGACCAGCAAACGTCCTTATCTTTCCAGACCTGGCCTCCGGGAATATTTCCTACAAGCTCCTGGAAAAGCTGGGAGAAGCAAAAGCTGTTGGCCCGCTGTTGATGGGAATCAGTAAGCCGTTCAATGTGCTTCAACGCGGAACCGATATGGAAAACGTGGTCAATGTGATCGCAATTACCGTTGCCCAGGCGCAGGAACTGGAAAAACATGCTTAAACCATAGAATTCGAGATGCCTCTTTGTTTAATCGACAAATGATTCTGAAACGGATTCCCTTTAGAAACCAAGAAACTGACAACCAGGATATTTAGAAATGGACACAATTATAAATATGTTTAAACACCTTAATGCAGCTGTAGTCGCTTCAGATGCCGACTATAATGTGATATATCAAAACGAAAAATGCAAAACGGTATTCAAGGAGGTTTTTGGGACATCAGACTTCATCGGTAAATCTCTGCATGAAGTTCACAAGCCTGAAACAAATGAGATCATAAAAGTTCATTTTGAGGAGTACAAAGAGAAGAAAAGAGACATTTACCACTATGTAGTGGATAAACCACATGGCAAGGTTACGATTGTCAATAGCCCATATTATGATAACGACGGAGTGTTTGCGGGCGTTGTCGAGTTTATTTTTGACAGTTCTCTAGCTTGAATTTTGACAACCAGCCTTTCAGTTCATTTCTGGACGGTGGTTTGCCGGCAATCATGACCCTGTTGTTGATGAAAACAGCAGGCAATCCCGATACACCCGCACTGCTGACCGCTTCCGGATCTTTAATATGTTCCAGGTCCGCTGCCAGTCCAAATTCCCCTAACAGTTCTCTGATGTCGTCCAGCAGTTGATCACATCGAGTACATTGACGTCCAAGCACTTTGATTTCCAATTGATCTCCAGACTCTCCCTCAACCGAAATACCACAAAAGCGCTTTAACTCCCTTAGAAACGCCTTCTGATATCTCGGGCGGGCATGGTCGGGAATATAGTTACGGAGGGAAAGCTGCTGAAACAGTTTGTCAGCAATCACATCATCGGCTTGCTGATGATGACTCTCAGCCATTTGTTGGAGCGTCTGTTCCAGCCCGATGATGCCGATCTTGTGTTCGCCAACCCGAATCTGAGTGACGTCCGGTTTGGGGGGTGTTGGTTTCATATCTGATCCGTTATGTCGTTGACAATCCGCTCTCTTCCGTCGCATATCTAAAGATTTCGTAACCGCCACTGAAGCTGCTAGCCTGAAATCCATGCTGAGATAAAATCCGATAAGCGATATAACCCCGCAAACCGATTGCACAGAACAGGATGTACTGTTTACTCTTATCCAGCGTATCAACTTTATCCCTGAGGTCGTCAACCGGTATGTTCACAGCTCCAGGGACAGCGCCTGACTCTTTAATTTCCGAATCTGTACGCAGGTCAATTATTAACGTTTTATCAAAGTCCAGGTCTTTCATTTCATCCCAGTGCACCACCTTCAGATCACTTTTCAATATATTAGCGGCCACATACCCCGCAATGTTAACGGGATCCTTCGCCGAAGAGTATGGAGGCGCATAGGCCAGTTCCAACCTTTCCAAGTCATAGACAGTCAACCCTCCGTGAAGAGCAGTCGCAATCACATCAATCCGTTTATCAACACCTTCTTTACCAATGATCTGGGCTCCATAGACCTTGCCATCGTCTGGTCTGAACAGCAGTTTGATTGCCATCCGCTCAGCGCCCGGGTAGTAAGTCGCATGGGAATATGAATGCGTATAACTTTTCAGATAGAGAAGCTCCTTCTGTTTCAGTGTCTTTTCATTCATGCCGGTCGAAGAGATTGTCAGATCAAACAGTTTCAGAATCGATGTACCCAGTACGCCGCCATACTCAGAGTTTCGCCCGGTGACATTATCTGCCGCGATTCTGCCCTGCTTGTTGGCAGGCCCTGCCAGGGGAACCATAATCGGTTGGTTGGTAATAAACTCACTTGTTTCAATCGCATCCCCCACTACGAAAATACTATCATCACTGGATTGCAGGGACCGGTTGACCGTGATACCACCTCGTTGGTTCAATTCCAGACCGGCGTCTTTGGCTAGTTTGTTTTCAGGTTTAATACCGATAGACAATATCACCATATCACAAAACACCTCCTTTCCAGAAGAGACTGAAACCGTGAGACCATCTGCCTGCTGATGAAACGCCTCTACACGTGTTCCTAACTCCAGATCAACGCCCTTTTCTCTCAGGTAGGTGTGTGCCATGTTTGCCATTTCGATATCCAGAGGAGCCATGACCTGATCCAACATTTCAATAATAGTCGTTTTAACACCCCGGTGAGCCAGGTTTTCAGCCATTTCGAGACCAATAAAACCGCCACCCACGACTACGGCGGATTTGGGTTGCCTTGCGTCCACCAGCTCCTTGATACGATCTGTATCAGGGATATTACGAAGCGTGAAAATATTGGGCAGATCCACGCCCGGCAGAGGCGGCTTGATCGGTTCCGCACCAGGTGACAGGATCAACTTGTCAAAGGATTCCTGGTAGGTTTCACCTGTTTGATGGTTCTTGATTGTTACCTGTTTATTATCTCTATCGATAGCAATGGCCTCACTTAGATTGCGAATGTCAATCCGGTATCGCCTGGTGAAATCCTCCAGAGTGGTTACCAACAGATCACCCCGCTTTTCTATCACGCCCCCGATATAATAAGGCAAACCGCAATTGGCAAACGAAATATACTCGCCCCTTTCCAGCAGCAGAATACTGGCTGTTTCATCCAGCCGCCTGACACGGGCAGCAGCTGTCGCACCACCAGCTACACCACCGACAATGACTATTTTTTTTGACATTGATCTATAATCTGAGATTTAAACGAAAATTTGTGTCCTGAGATTCAAAACCGATTATTCGGTTAAATCTAACAGAAAAAAGCTGAATGATGCAATATTGAATGGCAAAACGTAAACTTAAATCACTATTTTTTACTGGATACCAGTTCTGCACTGCTCGCTTCGCCTGTTGAGTGCTGTCATGACAAGTCACCCTGAGAAGCAGGATTTAAACACAAGTTATGCAATAAAAACTGCGTGCTTATTAAGTATCGTGACATTAATAATCAAGTGATTTTTTGTCAACTAATTGAAAGATTATCTGATTTTACATGTGGTATTGAAAGGAGCAAATCTTGCAGAATAACGGGTGTCATCTCCAGGCTGCAGCGCCAGAAACAGAGATTATTTGCCCAGTGAGGTGTCCAAAAAAATACAGAGAAATTTTTTGAATATCTAAATTCAACTACTGAGGGTCGGCTCATAAATTAATTCACATTCTG
>PJEL010003399.1_pt1 | contig 13674 bp, 10 predicted proteins | sample 1853271 | NCBI WGS metagenome assembly PJEL01 (sample SAMN08108733, study PRJNA415343) | Invertebrate metagenome, whole genome shotgun sequencing project. | host: Globobulimina | place: Sweden: Gullmar Fjord | collected 2015-08 | reverse complement strand
GTATTTGTTGATAACGCCTATATTGACGTCAAGGATATGTTCGAGCTGCCTGTGGATATGCGAATTGGTCGGCAGAATGTCACTTATGGCAGTGGGTTTGTGCGCTTTGATGGTAACTCCCAATTTGGTTCCACCTCTATTTTTCTTGATGGTGTGAAACTTGGCTGGGAAATATCTGATGGTCTTAAGCTCGATGGCCTCTACTTTAAGGACTGGGAGGGCAACCGGGACAACGCAAGTGATGATGACATCACCGTTGGTGGTGGCTATCTGACCTATAAAAATGGTTTGCTCATTGGCGGCCAGCAGGAACTGTATGTTCTCAACAGGCATGATGAGAATATGGATAAAGATATCTGGATGTACGGACTGCGCTTAAGCGATAAGATGGAGTGTGGTTTTGATTACTCACTCGAAGGAGCAATCCAGACAGGTGATGCCATGGAGGATGTTGACCAGGACGCCTTTGCCTATAAGCTGAATACCGGCTATACCTTCAAAGAGTCAGACATGAAGCCGCGGCTCTTTTTGAATTATACATTTCTGTCCGGTGATGAGGATTCGACTGACAATGATTCCGAGCGCTGGGATGTGTTCTATGGTGGCTGGCCACAGTTCGGCGATATTATTGCCTGGAAATATCTCAACGTTGGGGGCCTTAATGCCATTGCCAACACCTATGACCCGACTTACAATGAGTTAAGTAGTAATGGTGGTGAGGCAGTGTACTCAAACTTCGGGCTTGTCACCCTTGGTGCCAGCGCCAATCTTTTCAAAGATTTCTCAGCCAATCTTTCATATTCTATGATGACTGCGGATGAAACAGCAGCCGGATTTGATGATGATATCGGCGATATCTATCAGCTCACCCTGAAATATAAATATAGCAAGAAACTGGCTTTCCGTCTGTATGGAGCCATGTTTGATCCGGGTGATGCTTTTGATGTTCCTGCTAATACCTATGATGATGAAGCCACCGAGGTGTTCCTGGAAGCTGATTTCAGGTTCTAGTGTACGGCCTGTTTCATAGTTCGAGCATAAAAAAAGCCCTGCATTTGCAGGGCTTTTTTTATGTAAGGCTACTCTCTCAGTACGCCTTTCTCATCCTCCCCATTCTTCTGTCCTGAAATTTCTTTATGCCCAGCTGTTGATTTTATCTAAAGAGTGGTAATGATAATTACTGTACGATTGTGTCCCGTGTGAAATCTAGTTCAGGGCAAGGAGGTTTGCCATGTCATCATTCCCACTTTTGATTGTATTGCTGATCATTGTTCTCGCTCTATCACCGGCATCATTTGCCGCCCAGAATGCCGCCCTCTTCGTTAAAGAGCAGCAAAACTTGGGTAAAAAACCAAACAGGCTCATTGATGAAAAAAGCCCCTACCTGCTGCAGCATGCCTTTAATCCGGTAAATTGGCTGCCCTGGGGGGATGAGGCCTTTGCCCTGGCAAAGGCGCAAAACAAACCAATTTTTCTCTCCATCGGCTATTCCACCTGCCACTGGTGCCATGTGATGGCCCATGAGTCTTTTGAAAATGAGGAAATAGCCCGGTATCTCAACGCTCATTTTATTTGCATTAAGGTTGACCGGGAAGAGCGGCCGGATATTGACCGGATCTACATGGCAGCCACCCAGGCCATGACCGGTGGCGGCGGCTGGCCCATGTCGGTTTTTCTGCTGCCTGATCGAACCCCTTTTTATGCCGGTACCTATTTCCCGCCGGGATCGAAATATGGGCGGCCCGGTTTTTTTGATCTGCTTGAAGGTATTCATCAGGGCTGGCAGGATGATCCGTCCCGCATCCAAAAAAATGCTCAGCAGATGGAAAAGTATCTGCAAGACATGGCAGGAACGAAAGATTCCGAAGCACTTGATGCAGCAGTTTTTGAAACAGCATTTAAGCAGATGCACAGCATCTTTGATAAGAAATATGGAGGATTTGGCACTGCGCCTAAATTTCCACGGCCGGTGGTCTTTAATTTTTTGCTGCGCTACTCTCACCGCACCGGCAATAAACTGGCCCTGCAGATGACCACAGACACCCTGCGCCACATGGCAGACGGCGGCATGTATGATCTGCTTGGCGGTGGTTTTCATCGTTACTCGGTTGATGGTCAGTGGCGGGTGCCCCATTTTGAAAAGATGCTCTACGACCAGGCCCAGCTGGCGTATTCCTACTTTGAGGCCTTTCAACTCAGTGGCGAGGAAAATTTTCGCCAGGTGGGCCGGGAGATTCTTGATTACGTTTTGCATGATATGACCGGGCCGGAAGGCGGTTTTTACTCGGCTGAAGACGCAGACAGCCAGGAACCGGATGATCCGGACCAACATGGAGAGGGTGCCTTTTATACCTGGAAGGAGGATGAGATTAACACTGTGCTTGGGCCGGAAGTCGCCGCACTCTTTTCTTACCGCTACGGGGTGAAAGAAACGGGAAATGCCCTGGATGACCCCATGCATGAGTTCACCGGCAAAAATATTTTCTTTTCCCGTCATTCAACCAAGGAAACTGCTGAAAAATTTGGTAAGAGCAGGGATGAGGTGAGCCAGATTCTGGACGCAAGTCGGGAAAAACTCTACCAGGTGCGGCTAAAAAGGCCGCGTCCCCATTTAGATGATAAGGTCATCTGCGCCTGGAACGGCTTGATGATCTCTGCCTTTGCCAAGGGGTATCAGGTGACCGGTGATGTTCGCTATCTTGTTGCTGCCCAAAAGGCTGCCGATTTTATTGTCACAACGCTGTTTGACGAGAAATCACAAACCCTGCTTCGCCGCTATCGTCAGGGTGAGGCGGCACTGCCAGCTCAGCTTGATGATTACGCCTTTTTTGTCCAGGGACTCATTGATCTCTATGGGGCATCATTTGACACGGATTACCTAGAGTGGGCCTTGACCTTGACAGAGAAACAGCTGGAGCTTTTCAGTGATGAAAGAGGTGGCTTCTTTGAGACCAGCGGCACTGACAGCAGCTTGCTGGTACGAATGAAGGATGACTATGATGGGGCGGAGCCTGCGGCAAACTCTGTGGCTGTTCTGAACCTTCTCCGCCTGGCTCCATTTGGGAGAGATGAGTGGAAGGAGAAGGCCAAGGATGCTGTCGAGGCTTTTTCCGGGCCAATAAACCGGTTTCCGGCGGCCATGCCCCAGATGCTTGCCGCCTACGATTTTTACCAGGATAAACCCAGACAGGTTATTATTGCCGGAGACAGAAAAGCCGCTGCTACCGTTAAAATGGTTGCCGAACTTCACTTGCTTTATCTGCCCAATACACTTTTTATGCTGGTGGATGGAGAATCAACGGGCATTTTAGCTGAAAAGATGCCGGTTATTACGAGTTTGACACCGATTAACGGCAAAGCAACGGCCTATATCTGCGAGAATTTTACCTGCAGTCTGCCCACATCTGATGTGGCGGAGATGGTGGAGAGGTTGAGAGAAAAGCGTTTTTAAAAACATTGTTATTCGACATTCGATATGCAATATGGTATTTTTGCTTCGTTTATAACTATTCAGCTGCACCCACATCTTCGCCCATTTTGGACTTCTCGAATAACATAAGTATGCTTCGAAGTCCCAAATGAACGAATATGGGGCGCCCTGTAGGAAGTGCCCTTGGGGTGCACTTCTGAACAGTTGTAGCTTGAATTTTTGGGTAATTAGTTACCTTGCCTGAATAATACCGTTTTTTCTTATGTGTGCTTTTTCTTTTAAACAACTTTTTAGCAAATTCAAAAAATACCGACTTAACTCATGAAACTGACAAAATTATCTCTTCTTTCCCTGTTTCTCCTGGTCGTCCTCATCGGTTGCGGTGGGCGACTTACTGTTAAAGATGCCAAAGAAAGTGGAGCTCGGCAGCTCACCGGCCACAATATTGACCGGCTGATCACGGGTAAAACCTTGCACATCGTCAACTGGGACAAGTCGGTTGAGGCTGATGTCACATTTTCTGAAGGAGGAAAGCTCTCCGGGAAAAATAATCTTGGCAATCAAACTGACGGAAGGTGGCGCATCAGCAAGGAAAACATGCTCTGTGTGCGTTATGATCAGTGGGCCTCTGCCGACATGAGATGTTATTCCGTTTTTAAAATGGATGATGAGTTTAAAATGTTCAGGGCGGACGGCGGTTTGGATTCCAACTTCACCGTTGTAGGCGGCTATGATGGAGAAGTTGTTTACAGCAATGTGGGCCTGGGCCAGAGTATGCCGGGTAGCAGTGCCTCGCGTCAAACTACTTCAGCTGCAAAACAGCAGGTTTCTAAAAAAGAAAAACAGCAGGCAAGCTGGTGGAAACCGCAGACCTGGTTTGATGACGATGAGCCGGAACTTGAGCCTGTAAGGCCCGTGACAACAACCGGTGGCAATTTCGCTTCCCAGCAAGAAATGCAACAAGAGAACCAGCAGGGAAGCTGGTGGAAACCGCAGACCTGGTTTGATGACGATGAGCTGGAACTTGCGCCTGTGAGGTCCGTGGCAACAGCAGGTGGTGATTTCGTTGTGCCCGCTGTGGCCCCGCAGTCAGCGGAGGTCCGTCACCTTCTTGAAGACAAGGAGTGTATTCGCTGCGAACTCAGTGATGAGGATTTCCATGATGCGGAGTTAAAAAAAGCTGATCTTGAAAACGCCAATCTGGCCAACGCTAATTTTTCCGGGGCTGATCTAAGGGATGCCAATCTTAAAAACGCCAGTCTGTCCGGAGTCAATCTCTCTAATGCCAACCTCGAAGGAGCAAATCTGGCCGGGGCTAATCTGGAAGGGGCCAACCTTGAGGGGGCCAATCTTGAGGATGCGGACTTTACCGGTGCGGTACTTTTTAAAGCGCGGCTGGTGGACGCCATCCTGCAGGAGACAATTTTAAAAAATGCCAACCTGGAAAATGCCAACCTGCACTGGGCCGACCTGACCGAGGCAGATTTGCGGTCTGCCAACATGAAAGGGGCCTATCTGGTGAAGGCAACTTTTTACAAGGCCGATCTCACCGGAGCTGTTATGGACGATGTGGTTGTCCAGCGCACGAATTTTAACTTTGCCAAAGGATACACCCCGATACCAACCGGTGAAGGTACTGTCGGGCTTGGCCAGGGTAAGGAAGATAAGAAGAAGTTCTTGGGGTTATTTTAGTTATAAAACCGTATTCTTCAACCAGTTCACATCATCTTTTTGCGGATAATCAAGCATGTAATGCAGGCCCCGGGATTCTTTACGGATCATGGCGCTTTTGACGATAAGCTCGGCCATCAGGGCCAGGTTGCGCAACTCAATGAGATCCGGGGTGAGCAGATAGTCATTAAAATGTTGGGCCACCTCATCTAAAATTGGCTGCATTCGTTTTTTCACCAGATTCAACCTCTGTTCTGATCGGACAATTCCCACATAATTCCACATCAAACGGCGGAGCTGATCCCAGTTGTGGCTGATAAGCACACATTCTCCCAGTCTTTCAGCTTGACCGGAGAACCAGTCCGGAGGGTCGGGCAGCACGGTTTGCTGGTGCATGAGCCAATCATTTTCACATTGCAGAAAGGCCTGGTGGGCAAAGACAACTGCTTCGAGCAGGGAGTTGCTGGCCAGCCGATTGCCGCCGTGCAGGCCAGTACAGGCGGTCTCACCAAAGGCATAGAGGTTTTCAATTGAACTTCGGCCCATTTTATCGGTCAGTACACCACCGCACATGTAGTGGGCCGCCGGTACCACCGGGATGGGCTCTTTGGTGATGTCGATACCTAAAGACAGGCAGGTTCCATAAATATTGGGAAAGCGGTTTTTGGTAAAATCTGCCGGTTTATGGCTGATATCGAGAAAAACATTATCATCTCCACTGTTTTTCATCTCCGTGTCAATGGCGCGGGCCACAGCGTCCCTGGTGGCCAGATCACCCCGTGGGTCATACTTTTCCATGAAGGCGTTGCCCTGTTTGTCAATGAGGCGGCCGCCTTCTCCCCGCACCGCTTCGGAGATAAGGAAATTTTTGGCCAACGGGTGAAACAGGCAGGTGGGGTGAAACTGGACAAATTCCAGGTTTGCCACCTTGGCTCCGGCCCGGTAGGCCATGGCAATACCGTCACCGGTGGCAATATCAGGGTTGGTGGTATAGAGGTAGACCTTGCCCGCCCCACCGGTGCAGAGTACGGTGACCTTGGCTGCGTAAGGGGTAATTGAATTATCAGAGCGATCAAGAATATAGGCGCCGATGCAGCGATCCCGGAAAGGCTCTATGACGCTCATGCCTACCTTGGAGGCAATGAGAAGATCCACAGCCAGATGATTTTCAAGAACCGTGATGTTTGTGTTTGCCGCCACCTGTTCCAGCAGCCCTCTTTCAATCTCCCTGCCGGTAAGATCCTTGGCATGGGCAATACGACGGGCGCAGTGGCCTCCTTCCCGGCCAAGATCAAGTTTGGAGCTGTCTTTTTCATCAGTGGTAAAAGAGACGCCGAGATCGATAAGCTCGCGAATTCGATCCGGGCCGTTTTCCACCACCAGGCGGACAATCTGTTCGACACAGAGGCCTGCTCCAGCTTTTAAGGTATCCTGGATGTGCATGTCAAAGCTGTCATCTTCTGAAAGCACGGCGGCAATACCACCCTGGGCAAGGTTGGTGGCGGTGTCGACCTTGTTTTTTTTGGTAACAAGGGTTACCCGGCCAAGCCGAGCTGCTTTCAAGGCAAAAGAGAGGCCGGAAATTCCAGAGCCGATGATGAGAAAATCAGTTGAATAGGGCATAAAAAGTACGCTTGGTGAAAGAGGGTTGGTGTGAAACACGAGTGACAAAACACACAAAAAAGACTGTTATCTTAAAATTATCGTGTCTTTTGTGTCTTTCATGGTTAAAAAAGTGTAGCAAATACCACTTTAAACCGGAAACTTCTAATAATTCAATGAAATATGTCAGAACTCAAACTTGTAATTTTTGACTGCGACGGCGTGATGTTTGACTCGAAAAACGCCAATAAGATGTATTATAACCAAATACTTGAGGTGTTGGGGCACCCGGCCATGAGTGCTGAGGAGCTTGAGTATGTGCATATTCATAATGTAATAGAATCGGTACGCTATATTCTCCGCCATTATCCTGAAGATATTGACAAGGCGGATAGATACCGGGCGGATCTTGATTACCAACCCTTCCTGCAGCATATGAACATGGAGCCTGACCTGGTGGAGTTTCTCGAGTTTTTGACTCCCCGCTACGAGAGGGCTATCAGCACCAACCGGACAACCACCATGCGTGATATCCTTGATATCTTTGATCTTTCCCGCCATTTTGGCAAGGTGGTGACCGCCTTTGATGTGAAGCGCCCGAAACCTTACCCGGATGCACTGCACGATATTCTCGGTCATTATGGTTTTCAGGTGGATGAGGCCATTTACATCGGCGACTCCACTGTTGACCGGGAACATTGCAACAGCGTGGGCATGGAGATGATTGCTTTTAAGAATGAGGGGTTAGATGCGGAATATCACGTGACTAGCTTTATGGAAATCACGCAGTTGCCGATGTTTACATCGGCAACTGCAGGGTAAAGTGTAAAAGGTAGAGTGCAAAGTTAATGATGATGGTGGTGATGTCCTTCCACCGCACCTCCTAAGTACTCCAGGGCTTTTTTCAAAGAGCCTTCCGCCTCGCTGAGCTTTGCCAGGGCGTTTTCAATTTCAGCAACAGCCTCTGTCTGGCCCTCGGCTTTGGCCACGTCCACCCATTTCTGGAAATCGTGTCGATGGCTGTGGCTGTGATCGATCCAGTGGGGGATAAGCACCCGCAGTTTTTCCACTTCTGAAAGTTCTTTTTTCTCACTCATTATTTTTCTCCTACAGGGGCCAAGGTTACCTTGCCGCCCATAAAGTCTATTTTTTTTACATAAGCTGATGGAATAATTTCGGGCTCTTCAAATAAAGCGCTGACGGTAATTTTGTCTCCGTCAGTTTCGAGCAGGGTTACATTTTCCATCACGGTTTTTTCTTCGCCATTTTCTTCAAAGACAATACTCATCTGGCACATGATTTTTCCTCAAGTTGTAAGTGAAACTATTCACAATTTCCAACATAGTCATTACTATGACAAAATAGTAAAAATTTACTGGAAAAACAAGAGGGGAAACAATGCTAGCCAATATGAAAGAAATTGAGGGAATTCTGCAAAACAGCAAAACCATTGCCGTGGTCGGTCTGTCGCCAAAGGAAAAACGGCCAAGCAATATGGTGGCCCGCTACCTACAAGAGGCGGGATATCGGATCATTCCGGTAAATCCAGGGCAGACGGAAATCTTGGGGGAAAAATGCTACCCCAGCCTTTTGGATATTCCTGAACCGGTTGATCTGGTCAATATTTTCAGGAAATCTGCGGACGTGTTGCCGGTTGTGGAGGAGGCTGTGAAGGTTAAAGCCAGGGCCGTCTGGATGCAGCAGGGCATTGTTAATGAAGCCGCAGCACGTCTTGCCAGAGAAAACGGTCTGGCAGTGGTGATGGACAGGTGTGTGAAGATTGATCACGCCTCGCTGTTATATTCTTGACTTTCCTGTGGTTTTGCGATAAATTTCTTGGTTTTTCATTCTGAAATTATACGGGAGTTTTCCCCGTTTTTATATTTTACCACGAAGGAAACGAAAATTTAAGTAGTGAACACCGCACCCTTCGTGTTTTTCGTGGTGACTATTACTGTTTGACGAGGTTAGAGCATTGAGTGTTAAGGCCCTGAAAGGTTTTAAAGATATCGTTCCCGGTGAGGTGGAGACCTGGCAGTTTATCGAGCAGACTGCCCGTGATATTTTCCGCCGTTTTGATTTTGCTGAGATCAAGGTGCCGATCCTGGAAAAGACAAAACTGTTTATTCGCTCCATCGGCGAAACCACAGATATAGTCGAAAAGGAGATGTACACCTTTGCCGACCGCAATGGTTCCTCTCTTACCATGCGTCCTGAGGGCACGGCCCCGGTACTAAGGGCCTACATTGAAAATGGGCTGCATGCCAAAAAGGCCGTGCAGAAACTCTATACTATCGGCCCCATGTTTCGCCACGAACGCCCCCAGAAAGGGCGGTTGCGACAGTTTCACCAGATGAGCGTTGAGGTGCTGGGGAGCGACCTGCCCAGGGTTGATGCGGAAATCATGGCCATGGCCTGGCTTATCCTGAAAGAGCTTGGGTTAACGGCCAGTCTGGAGATTAACTCTCTTGGCTGTAAAAAATGCAGGCCTGGTTTTAATGCCGCCTTACTTGATTTTTTAAACCAGACTGAAGATCTCTGCGATGACTGTCTGCGCCGCCGGGAAACCAATCCCTTGCGGGTACTTGACTGTAAAAGCGCCAACTGCCAGAAGCAGTATGAGAATGCGCCATCTATTCTTGACCATCTCTGTGATGGCTGCCAGGACCATTTTAAAGCCGTGGAAGAGGGGCTCGAGGTTCTAGCGGTTCCTTATAAGGTCAATTCATTTATGGTTCGTGGTCTGGATTATTACACCCGGACCACCTTTGAACTGGTGACCGATGCCATTGGCGCCCAGAGCGCCATTGGTGCCGGAGGCCGTTATGACGGGTTGGTCAAGCAGCTTGGCGGCCCGGACGTGCCGGGAATAGGCTTTGCCATGGGCATTGAGCGTCTTGTGTTGCTTCTGGATCAGCAGGAGGACAGGCCAAAACCAGTGCCTGATCTTTTTGTTGTGGCCCTTGGTGAATCTGCTCAGAAAAAGGGCTTTGCCATTACCCATGCTGCCCGGCAGGCCGGACTCACCGTTACCATGGATCACCAGGATCGCAGCCTGAAAAACCAGATGAAGCAGGCAGGACGGGCTGCAGCAAGTTTTGCTCTGATTATCGGTGAAGATGAATTAGCAAATGGCCAGGCAGTGTTGAGAAACATGGATAACCGTGAGCAGACGGATGTTGCCATTGTCGATGATGTGAAAGCGTGGGCCGGTGAGATTGTTTCAAAAATCGGCTGAAAAAATAATATAAAGGGGAAATCCTATGGAATCCATGGGGACACTGAAGCGGACTCATTCATGTAATGAGCTTGGCGCCGGAAATACAGGTGAAGAAGTAACACTAATGGGTTGGGTGCTTCGCCGCCGTGATCATGGCGGGGTTATTTTTATCGACCTGCGTGACCGTTGGGGAATCACCCAGGTGGTTTTTAATCCGGAGCACAACAGTGAGGTTCATGCCAAGGCCCATGCCCTGCGCAGTGAGTGGGTGCTGGCGGTGCGTGGCACGGTTTGTGGTCGTCCCGACGGTATGGTAAATGACAACCTGCATACCGGTACCATTGAGGTTATGGTCAATGATCTGCGTATTTTAAACGTCAGCAAAACCCCGCCCTTTCCATTGGATGAGGATACTGAGATTTCAGATAATCTCCGTTTGCAATACCGCTATATTGATCTGCGTCGCTCCGGCATGGCTGATAATTTCATCATGCGCCATAAAGCCTGTCAGGCAATGCGCACTTATTTGAATGGTGAAAATTTTCTTGAAATCGAGACACCGATGCTCACTCGCTCCACCCCTGAAGGAGCTCGGGATTATCTGGTACCTAGCCGGGTAAATGCCGGAAAGTTTTATGCCTTGCCCCAGTCACCCCAGCTTTTTAAGCAGCTGCTGATGGTGGCCGGGATGGATCGCTATTACCAGATTGTCAAATGTTTTCGGGATGAAGATCTTCGGGCTGACCGCCAGCCTGAGTTCACCCAGATCGATATGGAGCTTTCCTTTGTTGATGAAGAGGATATTTACCGTATTGCCGAAGGGTTGATGACCAACCTGTTTGAGGCCACCCGTGGAATCACCTTAAACGCCCCATTTCCCCGTATGACCTATGATGAGGCCATGGATCGTTTTGGCACAGACAAGCCGGACACCCGTTTTGGTCTGGAGCTGATCAGTCTCACCGAAGTGGTCAAGGAGTGCAGCTTTAAGGTATTTCGGTCGGTGGTTGAAAAAGGCGGCCTGGTTAAAAGCATCAACGCCAAGGGTTGCGCTACCTTCTCCCGCAAGGACCTGGATAATTTGACAAGTTATGTGGGGAACTTTGGAGCCAAAGGGCTGGCCTGGGTCAAGATGAAAGAGGATGGTGAATGGCAATCACCCATTGCCAAATTTTTCACCGATGAAGAGCGGGCCAATATGAGTAAAACCCTGGATGCCCAGCCCGGCGACCTGTTGTTTTTTGTGGCAGATACCCCGGCTGTTGTCCATCAGGCCCTGGCCGAGCTGCGATTGGAATTGGCCCGCAGACTTGAATTAACCGATAAGGATACCTTTGATTTTCTCTGGGTCACTGATTTTCCTCTGCTTGAGTATGATCATGAGCAGAAACGCCATACCGCTGTCCATCACCCTTTCACTGCACCGTTTGAGGAAGACATGGATCTGCTCACCACCGATCCTGGCAAGGTGCGCAGCCGGGCATATGATATGGTGTTAAATGGTACTGAAATTGGCGGCGGCAGCCTGCGTATCCACCAGAAAGAGTTACAGGATATTGTCTTTAAGGCACTTGGCATCAGTGATGAAGAAGCAGCTGATAAATTTGACTTTCTGCTTAAAGCCCTGGAACTTGGCGCACCTCCCCATGGCGGTATCGCTTTTGGTCTTGACCGGTTGATGATGATTCTAACCGGGCGGGATTCAATCCGTGACGTCATAGCCTTCCCGAAAACACAAAAAGCGACCTGTCCGCTCACCGAGGCGCCGGCAGGGGTGGCCAGAAAGCAATTGACCGAATTATACCTCAGACCTGACTGGAAAGAGGGTGATTGATTCTGCTTTGGGAATTATCTCAATACTGACGTAGCAGACAAAGGCACAAAGTTTTTTAACTTTGTGCCTTTGTCTCTTTGTACCTGTGCAAAAAATCTGATAGAATATTTTTTTAGTGAACTCTTCCTTATAAAGGAGATCGCAGCAATGCCTATTGATAAAATTGAATACGCCTATACTTTTGATGACCTTCTGCTGGTTCCCCAGGCCTCTGAGGTTCTGCCCAATGAGGTGAGCCTGTCAACACAGCTGACAAAAAGTATCACCTTGAATATTCCTCTGGTCAGCGCCGCCATGGATACCGTTACCGAGCATAGATCGGCCATTGCCATGGCCAGGGAGGGTGGCATCGGCATCATCCATAAGAATATGTCCATTGACGAGCAGGCCCTCCAGGTTATTAAGGTGAAAAAATCAGAATCAGGCATGATTGTTGACCCGATTACGGTTGAGCAGGATCAGACCGTGGGGCATGTCAACGAGATCATGAAAAATTACCGAATATCCGGGGTACCGGTACTGAAAGGAAACCACCTGGTGGGCATTGTCACCAATCGTGATCTCCGATTTGTCTCTGATTTAGACCTGCGGGTCAACGAGGTGATGACCAGTAAAAACCTGGTAACCGCCAAGGCCGGCATTACTCTGGAGCAATCCAAAGCCCTGCTCCATGAGCACCGCATTGAAAAATTGCTGGTGGTCAATGATAATGGCGATCTGCAAGGACTGATCACCATTAAGGATCTGGAAAAGATCAAGAAATATCCCCTTGCTGCCAAGGATTCACTTGGTCGGCTCCGAGTGGGGGCGGCCATTGGCGTTGGCACCAAAATGGCTGATATTGAGAAATTAATTAAAGCCGAGGTTGATATCTTTGTGCTTGATTCAGCCCATGGCCATTCCAAAAATATTTTGACCACTTTGCGCGGCATCAAAGACGCTTTTCCTACGGCCCAGATTATTGCCGGCAATGTGGCCACCGCCGAAGGAACAGAGGCGTTGATAAAGGCTGGAGCGGATTGCGTGAAGGTGGGTGTTGGTCCCGGGTCAATCTGCACCACCCGTATTGTGGCCGGTGTCGGTGTGCCCCAGCTTTCTGCAATTTATAACTGTAAACAGGTAGCCCAGAAACATGGGGTATCGGTGATTGGAGACGGCGGTATCAAACATTCCGGCGATATCAGTAAGGCCATCGGCATGGGCGCTGATGTGATTATGATCGGCAGCCTGTTTGCCGGATGTGATGAAACTCCGGGCGAGACTTTTCTCTATCAGGGCCGAACCTACAAAGGGTATCGGGGTATGGGTTCCCTGGGAGCCATGAAAAAGGGCAGCAGTGACCGTTATTTCCAGGAGAATGTCGAGTCTACTTCCAAGCTGGTTCCTGAAGGAATTGAAGGAAAGGTTCCCTATCGCGGTCCTATTTGTGATACAATTTATCAGCTCATTGGCGGACTGCGTTCCGGTATGGGTTATCTCGGTGCTGCAAGTATCAGCGATTTACAGGACAAGGCAAAATTTGTCCGCATCAGCCCGGCTGGATTAAAAGAGAGCCATGTGCACGATGTTATTATCACCAAGGAAGCTCCGAATTATCGTATGAGCTAAAAGTGCCACCCAGAAATGATCTATTTCTGAATCGACACTTTGAAGATCCCTTGCTTACAACTTAAAATTTAAAATATAATTACTCTCATGACACATAACGAAACAATACTTATTCTTGATTTTGGCTCACAGACTACCCAGCTCATAGCCCGGCGTATCCGTGAACAGAAGGTGTATTCTGAAATCCATCCCTACACCTTAGAGCTTGATAAAATTAAAGAGATGCAGCCTAAAGGCATCGTTCTTTCCGGGGGGCCGGCCAGTGTTTGTGACGAGGATGCCCCTTTAAGTGATCCGGGTATTTTTGAT
>PJEL010003398.1_pt1 | contig 13677 bp, 13 predicted proteins | sample 1853271 | NCBI WGS metagenome assembly PJEL01 (sample SAMN08108733, study PRJNA415343) | Invertebrate metagenome, whole genome shotgun sequencing project. | host: Globobulimina | place: Sweden: Gullmar Fjord | collected 2015-08 | reverse complement strand
CAGACGGAACACCAATTCCGGCGCCTGGACAAGCGCATCCTACAAATAATAACTTTGCTGATTCTATAAGCGGTATGTACTTAACACTTCCTTTCGCCTCTGGTGAAATAGGTAGCGCTAAGACTTATACTTATGAGATATCAATGACATACTTTGATCAAATAGGAGAACAAACTCCTTCTATCACGTTTAATACTAACAAGATTAATGAGAGTTCTGACCAGTTTGACATTGGTGAGATAGAATCATTCTTAGATGTTAAAGCTGAAAAGATAGACGAGATACCTATTAAGAAAGACGTTGTTCTAAAGAAGAGACTAGCTGTAGGAGTAGAAGATCTAGGTATAATGAACGAACTTTACGCTAAGCAAGGCGTATATGTATCTGAATACTATAACATAGACGATCCACTTTATACATTTTACATGAAAGCAGGTGAAACTCTTCCTTCTGTAGACGGGTATACTATTGTACGGTACTATGTTCAGTTTAATAATCAAGATTGGATAAGATTCTCTCCTACTACAAGACTTACTGAGTTAGATGACGACGGTGTTCTTATACCGAAGTTCTTTGTCTTAGATGATCTTAATATAGGACATATATCTACACAACTAACTGAGTTAAAGTACGATTTTCCTGTTTATTCTTTCAGGATAAAAATAGAGATGGATATGTCGTTTATGGAAACTAATAACTTTATATCTCCTGCTATAGACTACTACGAATGTCATGTGACTGACCGTAATTCATTCATGAGGGTTGAATAATGAGCACAAAAATAGAACTTTTATACGAAAAGATATTTCTTAACTTTACTACTGGCATTTACGGTATCCCTAAGATACCAACAGAGCGAGATATAGCTAAAAAGATAGAAGAAATCACTAAAGACGACGATGATCCTATAACAAAAAATGTTATGCTACAAGACGTGTTCATAGATGAGATTCATGATACGTTTGCTGACGTTATAGACGATCTAGACGTACTATACTCTTCTATAGAGAGCCAATCTATTAATATACTAGAACAGCTCACTAACTCTTTAAAAGAGCACAACGGTGTTAAGAGAGAGCTACGAAATATTAAGACAAAAGCTCTAGATATTCAAGCTGGTAAACTAGGCAAGAACTATCTTCAGTATGTTCATACAGAAAACTTTATTTCCATGGACAATCTTAACGTTGCTAAGACAACAAGTGATCCAGACACTAAATCTCCTGTTGTAGACATAAAATCAGGCACAATGTACATTCCTAATGTACTTTCTAATCTTGTAGATTTAAGTCATTATTATCAGAGAAAGTTAGACGTTGTTAACACTGAATTCGTGGGTTCTATCAAAGAAGCGGGCTATGTAGGAGCAGCAGATGCTAATATTATGTTCGATGTATCTGACGATAGAAGACTTGTTTACAGAGTTCAGACAGATCTTCCTTCAGAGATGAAAACGTCGTTTGTTATACAGTTAGACCCTAATAGAAAGTCTATTGAAGTAAACGGAATAGCTATAAATCTAGATGCAGATAATACTGTTGGATTTCTTAGAGTTCAGTACAAAAAAGATACAGGCTGGGAAAGTATTCCAGAGATTCCTGTCTCAGAAATAACAACAGACCGAATATTACTACGATTCGAGAACATAGATACTACTCACTTGAAGTTTCAGTTTATTAAAGAGACACCAGACATCTTAGACTCTAATGAGTACTACGTTGTCATAAATGATCTGTCTATATTTCATGCATTAACCTATAAATCGTCTACTTATCACTCAAAATCTATTAAGATTGAACCTTACAACAACGAAGATCCTGTTATAGGAAATGTCGCTGTAGAAACAAAAGGTTACATTCCTGAGGGTTGCACAGCAGACGTATATGTTGCTAAAGATAAGATTATAAGAGGTTATTTTACTAACGTCAACGACGAGTATGTTCTTCCTACAAGTGCACATGTATATAAGTTTGTAGAAGATGAAGATGAGACATATCCTCCAAGACATGTACTTTTATCAGATATATACGATAATCTTGAGGCTCAAGACATAGATCCTTACAGAAATCTAGACTACGATTGGCAGCTTGTTAAAAGTTTTTCTAATGCTGACAGTATAAAGCCTGCTCTTATTCAGTTCATAGGTTCGGTAGATAAGATACCTTCAGATAACAGACTTTATAACGAAATCAATGTAGTATTCGGAGATCTTGCTTATACAGGAGAATATCCACAGAATCCTCATCCTGACAATCCTGATGATTGGTTTTTATCAGGTCTAATAGACCCGTCTAATCCATATTGGGTGTCATATATGTCAGAGTTAGTAGCTTCTGGATATATAGCAGATAGTGGTACATATGGAGATCCTACAGGGTATCCTTTTAACTACTATGATTATAACTCTTTAAGTTACCTTAAATGGGGCGAAATAATAGAGTCTTTAGACGGTTGGTATAGACCTAGTGTAGACATTGTTACCCCTAGTGGGTATAACGAGGTTATACATGGGAAAGTTACCGATAATGTACCTGATTACTACTTTAATGGACTTAGATTTTATCATATATATAAGTTTGCCCTTGATAGTAAGGTGGTAGCGTCTACCATAAAGCTTTATACATACCAAACTGGTCCTAATACGGGTACTAGACAGAGTTATGTACCTAGTAATGGCGTTTGGACGTACAATACAAAGGATGTTATAAAGACATTAGAGTATTCTACCGCTAATAGTAACCCTTTTACTGACGCAGAGCCTTTAGGGCCTCCAGGATCAGGTGCTATTATGATACCGATACCTAGTGGGGACATGTTTGTACAAGATAGCGTTAAAAACCTCCATTACACGGGGTATAACAACGTTCTTCAACGTGGAACGCACTATGATCTAGTATTAGATTACAGTTTAAACTGGTGGGTAGACATGTTTAAGTCTTCTACAACAGAAGCATACTCACCACTACAGAACGTAGAATTCACTTATTCTTACAGAACAGAGGACAGATACGCGTCTTACTGGGAAGGATACATTATAGCAGACATAGCCGGTACGTTAACAGTGCAACAACTGATCGATAGTGATGGTAATAATGTGGTAAACAGGATTCTTATAGAAGATACAGAAGGAATACCAGTGTACAACGAGATCATGGACGATGTCACAGAGGTTGTTCCTATACCTAAAGGTGTATACAAGTACAAATTCTTCTGTTTAACAGACAACTACACTAAGTACGCTAAGGATAACTGGTCACCATATGACACTATATACGTTAAAACTAGCCAAGATATGAAACTAGTATCTAAGATAGAACCGTTAAACATAGTAGATTTCGATATACTTCTTCATAGTACATCATACGAGCGCGATAATAGAGCATCTCTTGTCGATAGACGTGACGGTAAGTACTTGGTTGTTAAAGAACCATCGTTAAATATCATGCAGGGGTACTATTTCCATGCTGGAAAAAGCATGTACCAGAGTATTCCAGCTTATAAATCTAGGAATATAGGCCATTATCAACGTAAGTTTCTACAAAGAGTAGGGGCTACCGGGTACTACCTAGAAGAATACATTACAGGATCCAGTGGTAACATTGTTAATAGTACCGTAGGAAGTCATTACGCTACTATGTCAGGTTATCAACAAGACCTTACATGGAATGACGGAATATTATATCCTGAAGACTTCGCTAATACTGACCAAGATAAACAGTATGCACAGCACTCATCATATGGGTACTCACTACATATAGATGATATAACAACTGAAGATCGTGGACACCTGTTTTATAATACAGGAGAAAACCTCTGCGATTTCTATACTATTACATACGGTGAGGTCGATACAGAAGATCCTACAGTAGACAGATTCCTTTATAAGATAGAACTTAACAGTGAGCATAAGATTAATACACCTATCTTGGAGTCGGTAAAATTCACAATGAATGTCATGGAGGAAGAATATGAGAACTAAATTTATAACTTACAGTAAGGAGCTTAACGATGCTTTCCTGGAAGCTTATTCTCATTATACTTATCTGTTAGGATATGATGACTATTACGGAGCGACCACATACAGTGGCTTATACGATATACTTGAACGAGAAGTTCAGTTTAACAACGAGGAATATATCATCCTTAGAAACGACTACATACCAGATGAATATCTTACTAGCATTCCTAGAAATCTAGACTCTATTCATTATAAAATAAAGAAGCTTGGGAGACAATAATGAGCACTAAGATTAATAGAAGAAAAACCTTATCAGTATATCCTGATATAACAGAGGTAGAATACGGCTCAGCGATAGAAAGCTCGGACCTTAATAAACAACTGAGGTCGATAGAAGAATCGGCGTTAAGGGCCATCTTACGAGGTCGTGAACTGTCTTCAGAAGTGTCAAGATTACAACTAGGAGTTATAAAATCGTATCAGGCGATGTCTAACTTTGTTGGGTCACTACAATATATTGAAGATGGAAGATTATATGCTAGCACTTACGATGTAGAGACAAATGTTTCTTCTACCAGTGATATATTTTATGATACTAACTACGGGTATACGTCTCTTAATCCTATAGGTTCTTACAGTAAGATCCCTAGAGGAGAGAAGTACGACGGTAGAGTTTCTCCGCAGGTAGTAATAGAACTAGACAGTGTAGAAGTAGAACCTAACTCAGAGATATACGATGCGCTAGACGGTACTAATAAAAGCTTTTGGTTAGAAGAAGTAACTGATGAACAGCATATTATAGATATACACTTACCTCCCGCTCTTACAAAACGTTTTAACTACATAGAGTTATATCCTTTTCCTTTATACGGATGCACGATAGACTCTGTAGAGTACATGCCTTTCAGAGGCGGTTTATATGAAGACGTCACAGCTAATATATACGGTGGGAATCCATTAGAAAATAATAAAGGTGAAGCTGTTAAACTTTACTTATCTCCTAAAGAGTACAATGGTACTGTTAGGGTTAAGGTTACACCTTTAGATGGTTACATAGGATTTAGCAATATAGATATTAAGTTTCTAGACTTTGATAATACATCTAAACCTGGATTCATACCTTTCAGAGGACTAGAAGGTAAAGACGACGGTTACGGTATAACTGTTAACGAACTTACTGTAGATTGGTATTTTGATGGACCAGAAACGATGATTATCAGTGATGAAACACCTATAAGAATGTGGTTATCTGTTGGAGACATAGATCCAGTCGCTGGAACTTTTGATTCAACTGCTGCGACTTTTAGACATCCTGTAGAACTTGCTGACATTAGAACTTTGACTGTTGATAAACCTCTTACTATAAATACAGGACAATCTCTTGTACTAGAGTTTCAGCTTAAAGAACATAATGTTACTACTCCTGTTATAAGAGGAGCGAAGATTACATATGTGGAGACACCATAATGAAAAGAATATTCTTTATATATAGAACGGTAAATAAAGTAAATAATAAGAAGTATTATGGTAAGCATTCAACTTATGATATGGACGATGGATATATTGGATCAGGAACTATACTATGTAGATCTATTAAGAAATATAGTAAAGATTCGTTTCGTAGAGATATACTTATGTTCTTTGATTCTGAAAGTGACCTTAATAAATATGAAATGTTATTTATAAATGAATCATTAGTCAGTAAGGATGATGTGTATAATATAGCTATTGGTGGTCAAGGTGGTCATCTAGGACCACTATGGTATGAGAAACATAAACAAGCAGTCAATGATAAGGAGTATAAATTTAATATGTCTATAAAAACAAGCGGAATAAATAACGGTTTTTTTAACAAAGCACATAGTGATACTGTTAAATATAATCTTAGTAAACTTAATACTGGAACACAACGTCCTTCTGAAAACTATGATTATCATCGTGAACATTTTAATGGTGCAGGTAATCCTTTTCATGGGAAACATCATTCAGAAAAAACCAAGAATATATTATCTCAAAAACAAAGTAAAGCTATATTTATAGATGATATAGAATATAAATCTACTAAGGAAGCATCAGAAAAACTTAGTATTGCTACAAGTACTATTAATTATAGACTCAAATCTAAAAACTTTAGCAACTACAAGTATTTGTAGTAGAAAGGAATGCCGATGCCTAAGAGAATATTACAACTCGATGGCGGATAGGTGGAGCTAAGGGGCTTATCCAAATCACTGTTCTTAAGTATATAGAAAAGAGAACAGGAAAGAAAATATGTGAACTATTTGACATGATACTTGCTACAAGTGTCGGTACAGTCTTAGGTGCACCATTGGCATATGGTGCTTCAGCGATTGATCTGTTCGATACAATGTATGATAAGGTGGATGACGCATTTGACAGGACTTTTTGGAGAAGTATAAACTTCTTTGGAAACGGTAAGTATTCAAGGAAACCTATTGTAGGTATTCTTAATACATATATTACTGAAGGAGCTAAGCTTGCTTCTACTATTATAAAGTTTGTGTCTACGTCTTACTGTGTAAACGATGGACGAAATCATTACTTTAAGTCTTGGGAGACTAAAGATGGTGACCTAGACCTAATCGACGCCGTCAATAGGAGTTATGCAGCTCCATACTACTTTGACCCAGTAAATGATAATAAAGAGAAGAAGACTTGGTTAGATGGGGGAGTAGGGGATAGTAACTGTTCAATAGATCAAGCATGGATTGAAGCCGAGAGGTTAGGTTGGTTAGGTAATGAGGAAGTAGTTATACTGTCTATAGGGACAGGACATAGTAGAAAGAATATACCGTATAAGAAGTCTAAAAAGTTTAGAAACCTTAGGTCTATAGGGGTTTATGCAAACCCATCAGAAGGTGGTGCCGCTAGATCGCAATCTGTTATAACAAAGATGGAAGCAGCGAGGTCTGTTGAGAGAATGGTAAACAATCTTACAATAGTAAGACTGGATACAAGGATCGTATCTAAGATAGATAAACTAGATAAGCCTAAGTACAAAGATAAGTACGTTAAGGTAGGAAAGAATCTAGTAAAGAAACTAGATTATAAAAAGTTAGGATTATAATATGTACACACCAGATTTAACAAATAAAATACAGTCGATAGACACAGAGATAAAGGCATTGAAGAGAAGAGTAACAGACTTAGAGAAGCTATTAGGGCAATCTATTAGTCAGTCACACTTAAAGTCTTCAGAAAGTGCAACGAGAATGCTTATTAATAGTAATGCACAAGGGATAAGAGATATAGAAGAGAAGTTAGCAAAAATAACTCTTCCAGATGACACTAGGTACTATCTAGAAGAGTCTGAGGTTCAAGATTTCAGGTCAAACTTTCAAAAGATGACCGCTTTGATGGTAGATGTTCGTAACTTGTACGATCAGATGGTTGCTTACATAAGCAATACAACACCGACTATATAAGTCGTATACCTTCGTCTTCGAGACACTTTACCCTGTAGTTACAATAGGAACATTTCCTATCTCCACTTGAGGATTGTATTACAGGTTTACCTGTTTTATAGTTCTTCCCGATGTGTTTGTTATACTTAGCAGTGCTTAATCTACCGCAATGAAACTCTTTGTATGCTTGTTTGTCATCCCATATAAGTTCAAAGTCTTTAGGTGGAAGTGCTTGCTCACGTATATAGTCATAAGAGTTATCAAACTTCTTAAAGATATCATGAATACAAATTCTTAGTTCAGCAACTCTTGCTTGTTCGCTTGTTGCGATAGTAGAGTTCTTCTCTAGTTCATCGAATCCAGGATGCTTCTGAGTTTCTATTGTGGTAAACTCTCTGCCTGACATATCGATAGGAGTAATGATAGGATAACCATCTTCATCTAAGTCTATCTTAAAGAACATTGTTTCGTAGTCACCTCTGTTAATATAAGCGAGGTAGATCTCATCTACTTGGTGTCCTTCAAGCTTTTCGTGTAATGTTTTCCACTTATAAAGCATTGCTTGCATCAAGTTATTAGGTGCTGGTAAAGGCATACACATAGGTTCTCCCCACTTTGTACCAAAGATCTTATCAGCTTTAAAACCTTCAACTGTCTTGATCTCTATACCCTTTATAACGCCGTCATCGGCAATGATCTCATCTATCTTACCACTTAATATAACTTCGTTCTCTGTGTTAGGCATTATGTATTCTATACGTACCTGCTCTGCTATATGACTCTTAGAGTTCTTGAATCGTTGTATAAATGAATCTTCATACAAATTCCCTGAGTCACATATTCGTCTTACTCTCACTGGCATATCGTTTGTTGGTGGAACGCCCAGAGCCTTGTAAAATAGCTCTCTTTGACATGATCCAACCTTGAAGCCACCGACATTAGCAAGTGCTTCAGAAGGCCATCCTACGTTCGCCTCACGGTAGGTAGGTTTTCTATCGTTTTTGATACGATCAATATCTTCTCTGTACTGTGTTTTTATAAACATATATTTTCCTTTCTATATAGTTCTTAATAAATATACATCATTTGCATATGATTGTCAATACTTATATAGTATACGCGAAAGAAAAAAAGTTAAAAAAACTCCTTGACTTCTCTTTGCTAATCAGGTATATTAAATGTGCCGGGACATTAATAAAAACAGATAAGAGATTGATTAAACAGATTATAGATTAAAGATTGGTTAACTCCTAACCAATCAGAAAGTAGATAGAATGAAGTTACAAATACAGTTGGTTCCTAGTGGGCTTTGGGGGATTAACTTAAGAAAAAAGTTATCACCTACTGATTGGAGAGTATTATCAAGATATGTAAGAGATAGTAACCACCATACGTGTGAGTACTGTGGCATTAAGCAGTCTTCTATTATGCATTGTCATGAGGAGTTCCACTACAACATTAACGTTGTTAGAAGTGAAGGTATACAGGTACTAGCTAAGTTAGTATGTGTATGTTGTACATGTCATGCAGTGATACACTGGGGACGTTCGGAAGCAACATTAAAACGTACAGAACTTAGTGAACTAACGTCGCACGCTATAAGAGTTAACGATACAACACCAGACGCATGGGACTTTCATAGAGCAGAAGCCAAACTGAATTGGGATAAAGCTAACATGATAGTTAAACAATGGATTACAGATTACAGAGGATTAGATGCATAGAAGAGACGGACAAGTTGAAGTACAAATAACAATAGAAGCTATATGTGAACTTATACGTACACATCCCAATATACAAGGTAGATCAGAAATGCACGACATGGTACCATCGTCAGTGTACTATGACGACTCAAGAGGTATAATACATATCGTTGGCACGATGACCGGACTACAGAGTCTTAAGAAGAAGGTCGTAGCCGAAGGTGGTGAGAGAAAGAATATTCTCGGAGTTATTACCACAGAAGATTTGAAACAAAAACAAAAAGTTTATAAAAAAAGTTAAGAAAGATCTTGACTTCTTAATGCAAATGAGGTATATTATACATGTAAACAATCAGACAAGGAGAAATAATGACGATTGATTTAAATAAGTTAAAAGCTGACATGCCTTACAAATGGAAGCCTAATAATGCAATGGGACAGAAGATGAACTGTGTAGCTTATGTTGACGCAAGACAAGTTCAAGATAAGTTAGACGACGTTTGCGGTCCTGCGAACTGGGCTGATGACTATCGAGTCATCAATAACAATATGTTTGCTGGCGTTGGTATCAATGTAAGCAGTAACCCTGAAAATCCTCAATGGGTATGGAAGTGGGACTGTGGTACAGAGAGTAACACTGAGAAAGAAAAAGGTGAAAGTTCGGATGCTTTCAAGAGAGCAGCAGTTAAGTGGGGAGTCGGAAGATTCTTGTACACACTTGATATGGTACTCTTAGATCAGAAAGACTACAAAGGTAGACTTAAGCCTTGCGATAAGAGCGGTAAAATCCTGTGGAGTGGTGATGATATTACAAAATACATCAACAATATGAACAAAGGAAAGCAGAGCAATTACGTTCCTAAGCAAGTAGTACCAGCTAACACTCATGTGCCTACCCCTGGTAGATACAATCCTGACAAAGGTGGAGCGAATGTTACTTACAGTAACAACAACGTGTACACACCAGAAACCATTGCTAAAGTTAAAAAGTTAGCAAGAGATAATAAGAAAGGTAAAGAAGTTTTAAAGGCTTATATACCTGCTTATAACACAGCTAAGAAGACTGATTACAACAGTATAACTCAGTTCAGCACGGATGTTTTAATAAACTCGCTGATAACATTTGTAGAAGACACACCTCCAGCAAATGTATAAACATCAAGTTACCTCCCTTTCAGAGAATCTCCTTAAAACGAGATTCTTTTTTTTTGTATTGACTTTTTCATGCTAATGAGGTATATTTATAGTGTGAAATAAATAATGAAAGGGAAAAACATGAACTATCAAGAAGTTATAAAAGAACTTCATGGAAAACTAGAAGAATACATTAAAGCTCAAGGTGTTGAGGTTACTCAAAACGGATTCTTCAGATGTATCCATCCAGATCATGACGATAAAAATCCTTCTGCATCGCTTAACTATGGCAATGCATTAGAAGGTAAAGTATTCCACTGCTTCTCAGGACGAGGACATGACGGAAACATATTTACTGCCGCTCATTGGTTAGAAGGACTTCCTTTACAAGGACATGACTTCTGGGAGCATACAATGGTCGAGCTTTGTAAGCGTTATAATATAGACTACGAGCCATTAGAAGTAGATGAAGGAACAAGAAGACAGTATCAAGCTTATAGAGCTACAGGAGATGCAGGAAAGATTATTCATAACATGTCTTTCGATGGTGAATCATTAAGAGAACATGTAGGTATACGTCACTTAATAGATAGAGGCGTTAACGAAGCAAGTATAAAAGAGTGGGGAATAGGCGTACTTACATCTTTCAAAGATTACAAGCACGGTATTCAACAGCTAGGTCATAACGACGAGAACTTCTTATACTCTAAGGACTTAATGAATAAGAATCTGTTTAACAGAGACTCTTTCATCATACCTATACATGATCATTCTGCTAGAGTTGTAGGGTTTGTGACAAGGAACTGTAGGATTAATCCTAATGACCATGTTACACGTAAGTATATTAATACTATTAACACAGACATATACGAGAAGGGTAGCATACTCTTCGGTTATCATAAGATAAAGAATGACAGTGGTCCATTATGGATAGTAGAAGGTTACTTAGACGCTATCATGCTTAAACAGGCAGGTCTTAAGAAGGTTGTAGCTATCGGTGCGACAGTTCTTACTAATCATCACATTACAGAGACACTCTTTAATGACCAGACAGACATTATAATATGTCTAGATGCTGATAAAGGTGGAGAAGACGGAGTTAAGTTAGCGTTAGAACGCATGGCTTGTTACCGTAAGTTTAATGTAATGGTAGTAGATTTACCACGAGACTACGATCCAGATACTTATGTACGTGAGTTTGGTGTAGATAACTTAGAATCTCTTGAAAGATTGTCACCGTTTGCGTGGTCATTGAAGCACAGTGAGTACAGCGACGACATGACGACAGTAGCAGAGAAGATGATATCTATCATAGCAGCGGAAGAATCCTCTATAGGAAGACTTCGTATGATAAGAGATCTATCTAATCACACTGCTATACCTGAGTTAGACATAAGACGTGACGTAGATGCGTTAGTTTCTAAAGAAGACGACAAGTATCTACAAGGTATAAGAGACATTAATCAGTTCGCAGGTGCTCAGTTATCAAGACGTAAGGTCAGTGACACTAAGAGTATCCTAAGAGACGCTTTAAATAAGGTAGAAGTACTAGACGAGAAGCACAACAGTGTTAAAGATATGCAGAACGAGTACATGAATAAGCTTACTAACCTTGATCAAAAGCTTCAAGATGGTGACTTTAAGTATGGACTACTATGTCCTAGACATAAAGGTATCGAGACTACATTAGATGGTATACCTTATTGGACGTGTATGACACTATTTGGCGGTAGACCTTCAGCAGGTAAGACAGCTTTTGTTACAGACTTATCGTTAGATATCATAGAAGCTAATGCGGACGCAGCAGTATTCTACATGTCTATTGATGATAACATGGACTTGCTTACTACTAAGATGTTAGCTGTTAGAAGTGGACTGTCTACAACAGAGATAAAAGGTTACAAAGATCTTTGCGGAGATAAGAGAGATCGTTACCATGAGGCTATGGGGTTTCTTAAGAAAAACGCTGACAGATTTATTATAGCTGACAGCATACAAGGTAACTCAGTAGACGCGTTAGAGAACCATGTAAGATGGTTTTGTAGAGAGTTCAAAGATCAAAAGAAAGTCTTTGTTCTAGACAACTTCCATAAGTTAAGAATGGAGATAAGAGGACAGACAAGAAAGAGTGATGCTATCAGTGATACATCTCAACATATTAAAGAGATAACTCAGTTAAACGATATACATATCATAGCGACAGTAGAGTTAAGAAAGTTACAAACTAATACTGACCGACCTACAAGAAACGACATGCAAGGTAGTGCTAAGTTAGACTACGATGCAGATGTTATAGGACTTGTACATAATGACATGCAAGTAGATAGAGCAACAAGACTTGTTCATTACATGGATGTTAACGGTGATTCAAGAGCAATGCCTTGGATAGAACTATCAATAGATAAGAACAAAGTGAACGGTAAAGATGCACAGATAGTGTATAAGTATAACAAACATAATATGCAGTTTACCGAAGGTAGTACTAAAGACTTTTACAAGTTAAAAGATACAATGAAAAAACGTAACATAAACTTCTAATGCCAAATAACCAAATAAAATGTGAAACATATTGTAATAGAGCATTCGGTTGCTCTTATTACAAGAGAGGAAATAACTATGATAAGTATATTAGGAATGGGCTTAAAAGCATTCTTACTGAATATAAATCAGATCGCGAAAGTGGTAACAACAGCAGTCTCTTTGATATTCTTAGTAGACAGTATAACCCACGGTACTTTGCTAAAATAGTATATAAAGAAGATAGGAAAGAGATAGAGTCTACGTTTGTTACATGCGTAAAGAACCTAGACAGTTTCTTATCAAAGCACAAGGTGTCAGACATATCTGGCACTTACTTATACAGAGGAAAGATCCGAGGAGCAATCGGTGTCCGAGCAACGATAAAGGATAAGGAATATAATGTAGACTTTTCTTACAGTGATACTAAAGAAACATTTTACAATCTATTCTATCATTCATTCAACTCTCACCTTTATAATGTTTGTAATGAAACAAGCAACGACCTTCTAGTATATATGTTAAAAACAGATACGTACTATTCTATAAAGAATAAGAACTATACTATAAGATATGGGTTCTTGCAAGGTAATATAAGCAGAAGAACATATAGACCGGGACATCAGTGTTTAGCGTGTGAAGTTAAAGATTGTATGCCGCGTCTAATAACAAACATAGAAAGGATATAATCATGAGTTGTGAAATCAGAACAAAAGATGGAAAACTCTTAGGTCATCTATCAGACTCGTTAGACGGTGAAGATTATCTTATAGTAGACAACAAGAAGGTTCCTCTTTCAGAGGTTCAATCTAGTAAGAAGCTTAAAGATAAGTTTAACGATAGTTTAAAAGATGACAATGAGGTAAAGGATGAATAATATCATCAATAATATAAGTATAGACAAACTTCCCTCAGAGGTTCAAGATGCTATATTGAGAGA
>PJEL010003397.1_pt1 | contig 13682 bp, 14 predicted proteins | sample 1853271 | NCBI WGS metagenome assembly PJEL01 (sample SAMN08108733, study PRJNA415343) | Invertebrate metagenome, whole genome shotgun sequencing project. | host: Globobulimina | place: Sweden: Gullmar Fjord | collected 2015-08 | reverse complement strand
TTATCCGCCCATACATTGCATTCAATCAATTTTTACCTGGTACAAACAGATTCCAAGTGCCCACAAGTCTGCCTCCCTCCCCTGTGCTTTACTATCGACTGCCTGTAGGAATGGTTAGTTACAGGTCACCACATCGTAATCTAGCAGTCTATAAATGACCTATCAGTTCCAATGTTAAACAAAATAACCCAAAATAACCCAAAATAACACCACTAGCCACCTGAGGAGACATGTATTGCGGTGTTCCTACAAACTCAGGGCCATTAAATTCTGTGTACTGCAGGTCCTTTTCGGAATAAAGCAGTGAGACAAGGAGGGTCAACAGCCAAAAAAACTTAGGGTTAATTAAAACACGCACACACACACACATGGTGTGACAGAACAAGTTATGTGTGAGAACAGAAGCAAGCACCTTGCAAGTCCCAAAATCAATGACTTTGATATGACCCATTTCCTGAGAAGAATCAATCATCAGCGTGTATGTGGTAAGCGCAAGCAAATTCAGAAGAGATTTTATATTTACCGTAAGCATAATATTCTCTGGTTTCAGGTCACGATGTACAATGCCTACGGGTCGAATCGAAAAGCAGTTCTACTTAAACGACTCATCTTGACAAATACGGGCCAAAAGAACACAAGTCAACGCAGGATTGAATTGACAAACCATGCATATGCATGTGCTCTATAGCTAACACAAGTTCAGCAAACCAAAATGCAGCCAATGATCTGAAGTGTACGAGATGGCATTAAATTAGAAATATGCTATATCCACGAAGATGGGCATTTTCAAAAGACAAATGTTGAATGAGATAATTGCTGGCGCACTGGGCCATATCTTGCTAAGATTTTGGCCAGACAGAAACGATTAACAATATATGATAATTACAGTACAAAATATAATATTCCAACCACTAGAACTGGACTATTATAACCACAGAAGTCCCGATCACCCAGCATAGGGTATCAGCGAGCGATACCAACCTCATAAGTGAAATGCTACATACTACCTGTGTGCTCCTACGGGCCTGTCATTCTCACATATAGCACTATAGATGTCATCCCCAGGACACAGCTCTAAAAGATAGTAGAGGCTCCCATAATCCTATCCATCACCACTTCTCAGAAAATCTTTTTCATCCATAGCGCTTTTGCTTGACGTGTGAAAATTGGTAAAAGTGTGTGTATGTATTTCTCACCTGAAATGTTACGTGTAGGTTAATAATACCAGGATGCCCCATCAGCTTGTTTAATGCATTCTTTTCCATTTTAATCTCATTATATACTGAGGAAACAAAGTGCGTAAGCACAGGGCGGCTGTGGCTGTGTGACAATATTCAATTGCTGTCATGATTGGGATCATCATCACACCATTCGGGTGCCTTCGACTAACCCTCTTTGCTTCTTCCTTCTCAATCACCTGAGGAATTAGGTTGAGGTTTGAGGCAGAAAATCATACGTTCCACCACACAGTACGAGTGAAACCTATATCACAAGCAACTTCAGCAGTTCAGCAATGAAAACACTGGCAGTCACAACCCCGACCAACATAGGTTACAGAAAGCACAATGTAGCTGCTTCGCAGAAAATAACAACACCTCTATCCCTTTCATCATCAACCATAGATGTGCTTGCTATATTACATCATCATTCAAAGTCCAACCTTCATAGCAAACTTCTTTTTTGATTTCTTGTGCTTCACTAACAGAACGGTGGAAAAATTCCCCTTTCCAAGCTCCGATAAACTGAGATGAGGAATATCAGGTGCCGAATAATTCTGTAAAGACAGAACAGTAGTAGTAGTGTGAGAATGCCCCTAACTTTGTGTAATGGCGTGTTGATGTGAACTCATTACTATATTTTCCTTTTGACATTTCTTCTTCTGCCTGTTTTGCATATCTACGCAACTCCGTTAAACCGATCGGTATTATGCCATCAGATTGTTGTTGCATCATAATTGCAGCCATCCCCTCCCTGAAATATTGTACACACACATTTCACGATTATAAGGTAATGAATGACTCTAAGGTGCTGTGGCAGAGTAGAAACAATTCTGTGGTCGACGTGAAGTCATGGCACCAGTGCTCTTACCCAATTCTTGCAGTCTCGACAACATTTTCTAGTTTTTCGAGCATTAACTGAGCATATGCTAGCCTGCAGTAGTTGCATCACACACATTCGTCAGCGTTTAACCTGTGCAATTAATGTAAAAAGAAAAAAATAGAGCTTAAAACCTCGCATAGGCCTTTATGAAGTTCGGCTCCAACTCCACGGCTTTCTCAGCATCTGCCTGTGACTTATTCCATAAACCCTTATAATAATAATACGCGGCAAGAGTGGTGTGTGTTGTTTCAGTACACATAACACTATCAGAGAAATGTTTTCAGTCACATCGTGCTTGCTGTAACGCCTTGAGAGCTTCAGTCGCTAAGGCCCAACGCATACCTGTGCAGCCCACACGGCACTCCGATTGCTGTGCAGGACGTGCGCCAAGCCATACTCCTCCGTTTCGGGTAACAACTCGGATACCATTTCTATAGCTGCGGTATACAACCGACTGGCAGCGTCCAAATCTCCCTCTTGGAAAGCCGAATTACCTCGTTCCTGTTGGGTCAACACCAACACCGTCAACGCGACCAATAACAAAATCAAAATCAAACTCAATACCAATACCACTCAAATCCACAGCACTACTAAACCGGACACAAGCCCACAACCAAGCGACCACCTTCTGTGCCTTACTCTCAACCCTAAGTTAGGCTGTTGCATTTTGTACTACATATCATTGCAGACAACACATTAGTCTTACCTTGAGCTTTTCAATATCACTCATGACTCCAGGCTTTCACCGGGATGCAGTGACCTTATCGATTTAACGCCGTTATGTTATGCTATGCCTGTTGGCACCGATCTGGCCACTTCTGGACGTGGAGCAGTTGACAATATAAAAAAAGAAAACAACTAATGAATACTATTTCTTCCGCTGGTTTGGGGGGTAACAGTAGGTGTTCTTGTAGTGCCTGCAAAGGTCCGGGTTGATTAAGGTAGTAATACTAAGCGTAACCCTAACGCTATATCCCAAACCCTAACCCTAACCCTATATACACCTCTATAATTGTAATTACACTCTGCCCGAAACATAAACTCTAACCTTAAACCCTAACCGTAAGCCTATGTGCACCTCTACTTATGAAAGTAGTACATTATATACTATAATCCTAACCCTGTATCCTAACTCTAAATTCTAACCCTAAATCCTAACCCAAACCCTAACCCTAACTCTAATCCATAACACCTTAACCCTATGTACACCTCTTTTGATGTAATCATACTGCACTCTAACCCAACACTAACTGTTAGTGCACCACTGTAGCTTGTGGTACACTATGTCGGTTGAACCGACTCAAGGCATAGAGGATGTTACAGCTTAGAATGTTACAAAAGTAGCGTAACGTCCGAACAAGTAGGGTAACAACGCATGTGCCCCCTATAGTAGCAGTATATCGGCCAATGAAAAGATGCTACTTCCAGAAATAAGTGCTACACCACTGTAAATTAGAAAGTAGAGGTGTACATTCATTCAGGGGACCCAAATGTTGAGTAGATATATGTGCTCTTCTATTCCATTCTATCATGCACGCAATCCAATATTTGGGATATCAAAGGCGCGTTTACTTAAATAATCCTCCATGATGCCAAGGGCAGAATCACGAGAGCTTACACCATGCAAAGAGAACCACCGGGCCCCTAAGAGTTCGTCCACGGTGCTTCTTAAACCGGGTTTGACATGCATGCAAGATGCAACCTATTATTCATGGGCGCGCAGCAGCAGTCAGTACAGAGGTAGTTAAAAATCAGGCGGCAGGGTAGAAGCAAAACTGAAGGCGGCAGCAACAAACTCGGCTAGAGCCTCCCTTATGATATGCTATGGTGCAATCCTAACACTAATCCTACAATAAAACAAAACGCAAAATCCAAAATCCAAAATCAATCCTTCTCTTCTAAGTACTACACTACCCCTTCCTCATCTCACACTCACAAAGTCCTGAAAGGCAGAAGATAGATGTTGCCCATAACACCGTACGAGGCCCCTACTCCCCTGTTCTGCAATCATTTGCAACTGCTCCACCTAATTAGACGAATAAAGATTAACAAAACAATCTGAGTGATATGAAGAAGAGAAAAGAGAAACTGGTGGTATAATCAAACTCACTTCACCCATGCACGAATCCCACGGGCTGCATAGGGATGCACATTCAAGAAGAATAAGGCCAAAACTCCAAATATCTGCCTAAAAAATATCACATCCTCACAAATTCAGGGGCACAGCTTAATCATTATGTTGTTGGTAGTATTATATCAACCAGTTAAGTTACCTGCCACCCATAACTCATCCCTTCCAGCCTCTCCGGCGACATGTACCGTGTTGAGCCAATAGCCCCATTGGTCATCCCTCCCACCTGCAGGTTTAGAGTTAGCCGCTATGATCTTAAGTGGGGCATGAAACTCAGGCTGGATGATTAACTTGTGGAACTGAAATGCATCACCTCACCTTCTTTAGCTGTGCAGCAATTCCGAGGTCTGCTAACTTGACCTCCCCCTTTTGATTTAGTAGAATGTTGCTAGGTTTTATGTCTGAATGGAGGGGGTGGCAATACCAATGGGGAGATGCGGCAGTGAGTAAAAAATGAAGCGCCGAACAGGAAAAATTATATAGTAGTATTTGTGGATGGTGAAATTGACTACAACTGCTGGCAGTGTATTGTGCGTGTCTTACAACGACGCACTAAGTTATTTTTATCGCGTAATTGAAAAGGGGATAGGATATCTAGACGGCTTTCAGCTACTAGAAATGCAAAACAAAATACAGCCACACGAGTAAAGACACCGATCCGATCCACACACAACACGCATGATGAACTGAACCTTACCACAATGTAGCAGTTTAAGTGAATGCAAATGCTTAAGTCCTTGTAGGATCTGCCATCCAATGGCTACCAATACGCGCTCTGGAAACGAGAGCTCAGACTGAAGGTTAAGGGGTTAACCGTTTGATAATGGCCAAGGATGAGGCATGGTGCATTCATAACACCACATCGAAAAGTTTGGGGGTATTGTTATCCCTCCTTACATACCTTTTGGACAGAGAAAGCACCGCCGTAATTGCTTTGTGGTGGCACTTTTACTCGCATGGAGTTAACCAATTTGGCCTATTGTGGTACAGATGTCAGATCCTGTGGGTCATTCAACATTATATTATTCTTAAATGCTATGAAATTGCGTGTTATATGTTACCTTTAAATATTGGATGTGGTTCTTCAGACTGCCACAATCCATGTAATCCAAAACTATCCGAACCTGACCTTCAGAGCCCCTGTGGACTCCAAGAAAATTTACCAGTGACTCATTCGGATATGCCAGGCAATGAGTGAATGCCACTATTTCCTGTGCAACTTGTTGTAGTCTATTGCCATCCTGATGTAGAGCAAAAGGAGTGGCAGACCAAGAACTCAGAGATCATCTCAACAATTATGATTACTTCTGTCTTCATATCAAACTCAGTAGCTCAAGCCACTTCACATCCTGAGTGCCATATTCTTCTGCGTCTGTGATTCCTGACTAGACTACTACGCACTGACCATTATGTTTATGACCTTCACGGCACATTTTGTACCCTTGGCCTCATCGAAACCCAGATACACTGTACTTGATGCTCCTCTTCCAATGACCTTGGTGTCACCTAATCTCAATTGCCATCCATCAACTTCCCCTTTAGCCCCTAATGGGCAATGCTCTACACCGTATTCATCAACTAGTACAAAGCCCCAATCAAACACCTAAGCAGGAGAGAGTTATTGCTATGTTCCCAAATGAGTCTATAGAAACAGAAAATGGGGTTGCTGAATAGGGGAAATTAAAGAATATTTTATTTAAAGTACAGAACACAACAGACACAGACATACACACGCGATGTACGTACGTATTCATTTATTCCCCCCTTCACTCTAGAGTTACCTTAATGAGAGTCCCATCAGGCAGTTGCAGCTTCCACGCCCTTCCCCTTTCAAAATTCACCTCCCTCGATGAGGGGGGGCCAAACGATACAAACTTCTGTAGACTTTGGATTGTAGTACTACTATACACACTAGAAGACTGCGGCTCCGGGATGGATGGTCCTATTGGTGGCACACTGAAAAACGACTCATCAGACCATCTTTTTTCATTACAAGGTGGTGAATGTCACTTCCGTAGTAAGCCAGAAGATAATTATTGATATCACAAGCTTAAGAACAACTCCTGAATTCTAACCACCAGCAACGTAATCACAGCCAGCAATCCGGATTGGAAGAAGAAGACACTATCGGGGCATTTTTAAAAAATTCTCTTACCTATTTACTCGTCCTCGTGTGACGGAGTGGCTCTTAGATAACAGGCGCGGAGACCCCTGAGGGCTCTGACTGCGCATCTCCCTTTTATTTTCCAGTCTCTTCCACCCTTTGATAATAATGGGCCAAGACCTGAATGACCTTCGACCACCTTGTTGTGGATTTATACTTATACCCCCAGCATCTCCTCTACACCTTAAGTCATTGCTGTGCAAACCAGATTTTATTCTTCGATCTTCGTGAACAACGGCTGTACTATCACCACCACCGATTGCACTTATTTTCTTTGCCGTAGTTGTTCGATTATTGTAATTATTCCCGTTCCACACTGATTTTCCTCTCTCGTTTCCTCCATCATTACTACATCCACCACTCCGTTTTGCATCATTCACCATTCTAAATAACCGCCATCTTCCTCAAATGGAACTGGAGTTGGAGTTGGAGCTGGAACTAGAACTAGAACTGGAACTGGGACAGATTTTTCGTCCTGCCTTTCTCTTATCTTCCCCTATATTTCATGATTTAATCAACTCCGGAATTTCACCACTCTCTACCTAAGCGGCGGCGTAAAACTGACAGCCTTCAAGTCCCTCTAGCACTTTAGTTCTAAGCTTAATACCCATTCTGTGCCCCTAACAACTGCATTCATGCACCGTGTCGTCCTCATGTTTTGATTATAAGGGCTGCATGTTCAGAGTGAGCTATTCACTAATTCGCTAGTAGCGCTTTTACGGTTTAATTAAGGTCTGACAACCGGTGCGTGCCCTTAATCAAAAGGCAGAAGATGCAGAGGTTAGAACCGTCTGAACCGGCTGTAGGGGGAAGAGAATAACCGGTGATGATGTCGGGCAATTCTGTTTTCGAGAGTGTTTCATTACAGTTCGTCTTACATTTCCGGCGAAAAAAACATGCGTGTCAGTACACCACTTGAGGTGTTGGTACACTTGAGTCGGCTAAAGAACAATTCCTACAATGTGTGTCCAGAGTCTCGAGGGACGAAGCCCGAATGGGTAGGGTGACTCGTGTACTGAGTCAAGCCAGGGACAAAACATAGGGTTTTTAGTGGGGTGAAATCCCCCACACTAAAAGGGGCATAGAGAGTGTGGTGATGCCTCTTTGAGTTATAAAAGTTGTGTGCTAGGCGGACGTTACGTGTGGTAATATCCGCAACGTAACGTCCGTTGATTGGGAACTTAAGTTGCAAAAATACTCAAAGAAGTCACAATGCCTCGGGCACCGACCCGGCTGAGTGTCCCCCCGTAATGACGGTGCCATATGAAAGCCTGAGTATTCGGGAAGTATGGTGCTTGACAAGTGGGAGACGCTCTGTTTTCACCTACGCAGTAGGTAAGAATTGCACGAAAAAGCACATAGTGCTGAAGTTAAGTGCCCGGTAAGTTTTTTCACAAGATCTGGCATGATAAAGATTACAGATCTTCCCGGTTCATCCCTGGGAACGAAAAAGAAAAAGAAATGCGTGTACAGATTGTGGAGCGGCTCTCTTGGATTCCCACTCAAAGCCACAGATTTTAAGGTTTGGAGAAAGCCGACAAGTTGTTCTCAGACCAGGAAAAGTGTTCAGCCCTCCTCCACAGGGCTAAGCACCTGAATTCTGGAATATATAATTAGAAATTCCTCTAGTATTCGTAATTACAATCACTTTCATGTTGTTGTTCCCCCAGGAATTCACTCCTTCGTGTACACTGCCGCTGCTGAGCTAGAAATGCCTGCCTTTCACCATTTACACCAGAAAATTTACATCCAAAAAGAGCAAAAAAGAAAATCCCCTATTGTACCGATCGTCAAGTTGCTACATGTACCCAAAGCTGTCACACCAAGCAGCTGGAAAGCCGTGACGTAGACAAAAGACCTTCTTGAGAGGGTATAACCCATTGAATTGAGTAGAATACGATAGTCCCTCCAATCCCGTGTTCTCAAAGACAATAAAATCACCAGCATGAAGCTCCGGCAACATTGCTATACGTGTCACACAATCCAATGCATCGCATGTTGGCCCCCACACTGTACATGGCCTCAGTTCCCGTGCTGCAATAGAGTCATCATCATCAGCGCCTGAAGAATTACAGGAGAAAAGAGCATTGCAGGTAGTTTCTCTTGAAAGTCTGGAACCTGCATTCTCCAATACAACATGAGAAAACCCATGATAGCAACCATCATCCACGTAGTACATGAATCCTTCATCATCACTTGCTGACTCGCAGCTGGAAATACCTCTGCGGCAACCAACGACGGACGTCACAGCGGAGGATATAAAACTGCTGAGATAATCAGTAGCATCTACGTAAAGCTTTACACCAAAGTCGGGTCTAAGAGGACTACCTTCCATAACTTGGCCAATAAGCCCAAGGCTGGTCAAATCGGAGGTCGCCCCAAGAATTTGAATGCATCGAATTGTGCTACAATTTACTCCCGATGATATAGCTATTTTCCAAGCTTTCTCCAACAATAAAAAAACCTCCTCTAGCCGCTGCAAGACGATAGAGGTGTATTCATCACTTTTGCACTCCACAGCAAAGGCTCCTGCAACATCCGCCGAAAATCCAGAGAGCAGATATCCAGCCCTTTTAATCTCGTCAATGAGCTTAGGAAGCTCCTCTTCTTCCACACCCCACAGCACTGCGTGCTGACCTTGCCACGGCTCCCTTGCTCCCTTCTGAAAAGAGGCGACTGAGGGGGTAAATAGCCTCACTATTACATTTTGGTGACCCACCACAAGGGCCCTGTTTAGCCGCCTCACTATGAGATGTAGTAGTAATTAGCTAGCTTCAGGTTAGAGTTATTGCTACAAACGTGAAAAAGATACCAAAAAAATACTAATATTAACCCTTATAAATACGGACACACATGACTAAACAACCAAACACCATTCTTTTCACAAAATCGTAGGTACATACACACACACCTTCGTCACAGCTATCAACAGAAACAGTTTCAATGTTGTGCTCAGACGACGACTTCTTCTTTCCTACTACACTATTAATCATCATGCACTTTGACAGTTCCTTCAGATGAAGTTCGGGTCGGCAGCAATGCAGATCATGTATCTCCCGCCTCTCAACAGTCCCACTGTTGTTGTTGTTACTGCGTATAGACGCTAAATCTTCAGCACTGACACATACTAGCCCACTCCCTAACCTGGCCAGCAATGACAGTAGCACATTGTCTCTTCCAAAACTCTCCACCCGGGCGAGAATATTCACACGAGGGAGCAACCCTTTCACCTCAACCCAGTTGTGTACGAGTCTATATATGTCAATCATGAAGAACCCGTTACATGATGATGATGATGATGATGAAGAAGACGTCAATCCACAATCAGGACCATACTTTCTTAAAAGAACACCTCGAGCGACACTCACGATGCTGCTGCTTTCTCCTCCTACACCACTACCCTCTACCTCTACGGACTCCACGCCATTGACGACTCCAAACTCTTCTAAAACCTTCCTGGAAATATGGGTCATTCTCATCCTGTGCCTATCCATCAACGCCTTATTCCACGCCCTCTTAGATTGCACCGTCATACGATTTCTCAACTTCTCCTCTCTCCACGAGCCTAATCCACGCGATGGCTCCAACCTCTGCCATCCTGTGGGTAATCTCCTTGCAGCTATGAACTCCCTGGAGTATGAAGACTGTGATATGGCTCGTTCCAGCCTAGTTCCACTCCAATGAGGTGGGGTACAGGGCTTACTGGCTTCGCCAAAGGCTTTCCATTCCTGCAGAATTTCACTGTATCGCTGCATGATGGCAAAGCCCCTAGCATTGTGTGTAGTAGTAGTTAGTCTTGATTGTCCAAGCCGGGGTAATGGGTGTTAAGTGATTCATCGTTGGGGGGTTTATTGCCTGCATATTATGATTCAAGGTTGTGTGATTGTGAGACGGGTGAGTTGTGTGTATGCGCCGTGGTAACCTCTGAAGTATTCGATAAGGACGCGGAGGATGAAATTTTGTTGGACACACTACTTTCCCTCTACTGTCAACCCCATGCACAAGGTAGTTCACACAGGTATCCTATCCTGTCACAGCGCGGTTGCTTTTAATCAATATATTCCACTTCTATTGGGAATTAGAATTACAGAGATTGAGAGAAAGACTTGCCAAAGAAAGGCGGCGTGTTTTTGCGGTTCTCGTATTTGGATCGATAATATAGGCTCTTCTTCTTCTAACCACCAACCACTACACGAAGGGTGAGAGTAGTGCAGCAGTCAAACAACTAGTGTTATTCACTATGTTACAATCCTTCCTTAGGGTTTCGAGTCCCTTTTACTAGGAGGAACATGTCTCATGTAGTTCTATGAGCATACATACACAACTTTTTCACCACCTTTTCTTCCCTCCTTTCCTCTCTTTTGGGTAGTGATCATCCACAGCATCAGCAATGATCAGTCCTTTACGTGTGCTAATAGCAAGAATCCGAACCGGAACGTTCATCCCCTTTCTAAAGATTTTGCCATCACGATGTGTCCCAGTTGTTGTGGTCTCTCCTTTCATTTTCGCAGAAGTTGTTGTTACTGCTACAACATGTTGGCAATTTTTCTGCAAAGATGTTCGTAATTTCTTATTCCCAAGAACTTCCACTTCCCTCCCTTTACCCGTCGCCACAGCGTTCAGTACCGCGTGTCGAGTTCCCATGATACGCATCTGCCAGCAACAATTGCACTACATGATTATTTAACATCACACTAGTTACTGCTATATTATATATTGGCATTGATGGGCCGGCCGGCAGGAACGAGAGAGTCATTTGGCCATTAGTGGATGGAATGGTACGGTCTGTGCAGGTGGTATAGAACACAGATAGTAACACAACAGCCTTTGCGGGATTTCATGTGGGTTACCCGCAGTCTCATCAATCTACAACTTGAGGTATAATATGCTACCTAGTAGTGCAGTACAGCAGTACCTACCTGTTGAGTGCAGTACTCTTCTAGGGCTTGTAATTCTCTCCGTTGAACCTGACAGAGTATAGGTAGGTGGTTGGCAATATATCAAATGAAATCAAATCAAAATGGGCCGTTGCCTTGTTGCATTTCTCCTCCTAACACTATCCGTAACCCTAAACTGTAAATATAATGAACCTTAGGACCGACCGCGTAGAACCCTAACCACAATCTAACCCTAACTCTAACAATAAGTGAGTTAGTGTAGTCCCTATTGGCTGGGTTTACAACAGGTGATGAGTTGACCTGCTCAACAATCAAATAGTGATAGCCATTTCTTCTCCTTGTAAGGTCATCCACAGCTCCGGCTATAGCACTTTGGGAGAGTGGCTTCGCCGAGAGAAAAGAAAAGCCAATCCAAAAAGAAGATATGTGAGTGAGTGAGTGAGTGAGTGACACATCTGTTTCAGTCATCATATGTTGGTTGTTCGTACTGCATAAGTAGCAGTGTATAATTGAAAGGAGGGGCATGCGCATACCGTAGACCCAGATAGCACTGCTGCCAGCTGTCTCTGGGCCAGAAGGTCCACATATCTACGTAATGTGGAAAACAAAGGAGATAGTGGGTCAGGGGGGTTGGAATTAGATTTCCCATTGAGCATTTACAACCATTCCATTCCACCATTCCACCATGCCACCATGTCAATCAACTGTCTACTACTACCTTCGCAAAGGAGCTGTTCCAAAACGTGATTTACCACTTAAAACCCTTCCCCTCAACCCACTTAGTATTGGTAAAGCTACATGTGCATTGGCACACAATTGGTATGCTTCAAAAGTGTACATGTCCAGGAGTGCATCCACTGTTAAGACAGAAACACAGTTGAGAGTGCAGCGAGGGTTAGGGTTCGTGTTTAGGGCTTAGGGTTTAGGGTTGCGTTCAGGGTTAGGTGGGTCAGTTCATGGAAAGAACGGACGATGACACGGTAGGGGTAAATTATATACAAGAGCTTTCTTCCTACTGTACGCAAGCAAGAACTTACCAATTTGAATGGCTGTAGTTCTTTGTCCTGGTGAAATCTTCTGTCGGCCTTCCAAGAAATTTGCCATTTCACGAATATCCTCGACTACCCATCTGTCAATGCTACTGTAGGCTGCTGCCTCATTCCCTGCTTTCGTGGTGGTTGGTGTGAGAGAGAAATAATAAGAAATGGAAAGGAGGACAACAGTGTGCTGGGTGAATACCACCACACCATGTAACGACACACACAAAATATGAAATACATTATATAGATATCATTTCCAACCACATATTCTCAGCATAATAATCACACAGCTATGGTTAGGGTTACCAGCAGCATCACACATGCTTCGAATATCACCAAGGGCTAAATTAGCCTCCTCGTAGTCAATTCTTTTGATAGGTGGAAGCTTTGAATTAAAATACCACCGCGGGTGTCTCCTTCCTGTTCCAACCATTGTTCGGGCTGAGGGGTTAGACGCCAGCAGCTACCAAGACTACTACTTTGTTGTGGTTTAGAAGATGGAAACACAATCAGAGTAGTCGTTCGTACCATCCATGCAGAATGATAGACTAATGGCATAATTGTGGCGTTTCGAAGAAAATGATAGGGCCTGAGATAGTAGTAGTAGTAGTGGGTTTTTTTACCCACCCCAAAGCAACAAACAAACAACCAAAGATTTAGGTGGGAGATCAGAGTGCCGATACACCAGGAAAGGCAGGTCAAAACACAATAGACAGGCACAGACAACATAGCAGCCAGCACTGGTAGTACTGAATATGCTAGGTTAGTTCATATTCGCATGGCTGGGCTCCCTCCGATTGGGAAACCAAACCCCACAATACAACATTCAGGTCTAATGGGAAAGGAAATCTTACTTACTCGAAGTACTCGAGGGGGGAGCATAAACAAAGGTTGCGCGTCTAAGATATAAATGCTTTCTACACGTTCAAATGCAGCCTGTTAGGTTAGGGTTAGGTTAGGCAGCATGAAATGAATATTATGGTAGTGTGTCAGGCCGGCAGTAGAATGCATACACAGCAACAGTTGGAAATAGGCTGCTACTATGAAAAAGGATTTGTCACCTGGTCAAGAACAGAATGAGGAATTAAATATCGCTGTGGCGGTTAAAAAAAAGAGGCACGTGCAATGAGAGATGAAAATGAACAAATAAGAGAAATGACAAGTAGGTAGAGGGGAAGGTCACATAGTCGTTTCCATTATCCCAACGTTAAGAACAATTCCATTTCAAGGGAGACAGGTGTAATAACAATAAACTACTATACGACATGGAGAGTAAGCGGGTTAGGGTTAGGGATAGGAAGCCGCACAGCACACTACTCGTTTTGACACTTGAGCATTTGTCTGGCTCG
>PJEL010003396.1_pt1 | contig 13683 bp, 4 predicted proteins | sample 1853271 | NCBI WGS metagenome assembly PJEL01 (sample SAMN08108733, study PRJNA415343) | Invertebrate metagenome, whole genome shotgun sequencing project. | host: Globobulimina | place: Sweden: Gullmar Fjord | collected 2015-08 | reverse complement strand
AACTATGTTTAAGTTTAAAGACCTTTGAAAAGACAGTTTGTCACATAACTTGTTACAGGCTGGTTTTAACCATTTGTTCAATAGTGTTTGAACACCTTTGAGTAATCTGTTTTTTATTCCCTAACAGAAGTTTACTTCTTAGGGTTCTAATGGTGGTCAAAGAGGGGGTTCCCAGGATGCAGGCAAAGCAGTGGGCGGGCAGGGTGGGGGCAAGGGCCCGGCGGCGAGGGGGCTGTTTTGGATTTTCGAAAAATTTCGAAAATCCGGGAAAATGGCCAGTTTTGAATAGAAAAATGATCAATTTACAAGAAGGAAAATTCGAGGTTTCGGATCCGGAAATTTTGAAAAAGTGCCCAAAATTGCTCCAAAATGCTCCCAAATGCTTCAAAATGCTTCAAAATGCATCAAAATGCTTCAAAATGCTTCCAAATTGCTTCAAAATGCTTCAAAATGCTTCAAAAATGCTTCAAAATATTTCAAAATGCTTCAAAATTGCTTCAAAATTGCTTCAAATTTGCTTCAAAAGTGCTTCAACATTGCTTCGAATTTTCTTAAACATGTGCTAAACGTTGCATCAAAATGGCTTCAAAATTGCTTCAATATACTTCAAAGTGCTTCAGAATTCTTCAACAAAAACACCATCGGCCCAAAAGTACTTAGCGAATCTTCGTAGAATCGTTCCGTCAGCCGAAAAGTATGTACAGGAACCCAAAATTCCTTTCATGCAGCCGACTAGACTTTCTAAACACATATAGAAAGTCTGCGCAGATTGCCCATATCATAACACAGCACAACATAAGACAACATAGCATTCGTTAATGCACTTGTTCATTCGTTCATTGACTAACTCATCCATTCGTTCATGCACTTGTTCGTTGATTCATTCGTTCATCCATTAATTCATCCATTAATTCATCCATGACAGGCCACATGAAACGAAAACCTATCAGTGCATTAATATGTCCGGCTCAAACTGTAGACGTCTCAACAAATATTGTAACGCCAGTGCTTGGTGTCACCAAGTAGTGGCGCCACAGCGATGGACAGGTTTCTGCGGCCGAAGAGAAAAGCCGATGCAATTCCTTTAAGTGAAGAGCTTGCTGGTGCTTCTCAACCTAGTGAGTCAAGGCCTGACACTCGGCCATGTGAATCGGAAGCTGGCAACAGCACAGCTGATCATGCCCCGAGCGGCAATGTGCCTAAGCTTGCAAAAAGAAGTGCGTTGTTTACTGTAAACTCAAACATTGAAGTCATGAGTTGCAGCAGTGATACTGAGGTTGATGAATTTGAAATACCAGACCAAGACCAAACTGCTAGGTACGAAGAAACACTAGAGAAGATCAAACTCAGAGATCCCGAAGCCGTGCAATGGCTGAGAGATGATACACACATCGATGAAGCGGCGCGGCTTCGTGCGACCCATCTCCGAAACCAAGCACGGCAGATTATCATGTTTTCATCGTCCCTGAACACATTGAAGATTCAAAGGAGCGGCAAGGCGAAAGTGCTCGGTCTGGCAAAATTCATGGTGAAGCATACAGTCCAAGAGAACAACACGGCTCTTGAAGCAAAAGCCAGGAAAGTCCTTAGGTCTTGCCACAAGGCAGCAACAAGGCATGCGTCCAACTTTGACTCTATGCTCGTAGACCTTGCGGCCATGAAGGAAACGAATGTGGAGTCCAATGACTTCTTTAACATCGGTCTTCTACTTATAGACCCGACTTCTAAAAAAGCAAAGGTAAAACAATCACTGCAAAAATACGAACCAACCCAGGTCAGGAACACACACCAGAAAACACCTGCGAAGAGCAGGTGCGACTACGCGCAGACATGGCTGCAACATGCGAAGAGATGCCTCCGAGGTTTGCCAGTGGTTTCAAAGCTACGCTTCGAAGATAGTGTTTCTCAGCCTAGCTCGTCGAGGAGTGCCCAAGCTCTTCAGCCAGACCAATCGAGCAGCAGCGAGGCTGTACATGAGCGTCCGATGCAGACAGACGATCCAGCGTCCATCGTGGCAGAAGACGCTTTTTCCTATGTATCATTCGGCCACATGTCCTATGGATCTTCAGAATGGTTCTGGGCAATGGACGGCCCTCTAGCTCCACCTCGGCAGCCTGAACAAGTCATCAGTTTGCTTCGAAAGTATGAGCCTGTGATATGCAGGAAATCCACTACTCCAGGTGAGTATAACGCTCGTGTTGTGGCATATCGGCGCCAAAGACGTATAGAAGATCTCATGTCTTCAGGCTTGGAAAGCCCTGCGCAAAGTGTGAGCCGAGTGCAACAACAATTGAACGATGATCTCAAGAGCTTCAACCGAGTTCAACTGCGACAACTTGCAAAATGTTTTCCGTCTTCCTGTGAAAGAACATTCATGGAGATTCTGCAGGAAAGAATGACAGAAGCTCATTCCGAAAATCTCAATCTCAATCAGTACGCGAAACAGTCACAACCAGTGGTTCTTCTGTATTGGTGTTGTGCCCGGGACAAGCTTCTTCGCGACAATAGAATCAAGAACACGTGGCTGGTTCCAGGCTGCGGAGATGAACAACCAGCAATCGAGACTTGTTTGCAAGAAATTGAAGATACGCCCAAGCTTAGCAGACACCTAAGACGAAACCTACGCAAACTGGGGAGAATCAAAGACGAGGCTTGCATTGCGCCATGGAAGGATCGCATCGAAACTGCCATGCAAAGGTCTGTTCCTCAGCGACCTGCTTATGTCGCGGGAGAAGAAATACGAGGCTTGGAACTCACCGAATTTTCGAACGAGCCACGCCTTTCGCCTTGTCTTCGGTGCAATCTCTGTGATGCTGGCTTTCTGGACGAAAGTTCCTATGTGAAACATGTCACATCTGTGCATGGACCTTATGCAGAATATTGCAAGAGAGTGCTCTTCAAGATGGAAAAGAGGGGTCCGCGAGCCATCACGGGAGAAGAAAAAAGAATCATGGTGCAAAACTTCAGCCATTTCCAGCAACATTCTCGGCCAGCTTCTGGCGGAAACTGGTTCTCGAAAGAAAAGCCAGTGCCACGATCCGAAGCAGCGTGTGCCATATGTGCAATGTTGGATTGGAAAGAACATCGCTACAAGCTTAACTTGTTCGGCCAGCCCCCCGGAAAGGGCGATTACCCCGAATCTACCAGCACTGAAACCACTGATTCAGACGACAAAAACAAGCAAACCGTTTCCAAATATTTGAGACACAAGGGCATATACTATGTGCAAAACCCAGCTGCTTTGCATGATATTCTCAAGGTCGAGAGATACACAGAACGCTGGCCTCTCATTCCAGCAGAAGAGCTACATGCTTCCAGCATCCAGCATCCTGATCACTCTTCTTGGAGATGGCTGTTGCACAGTCGCCGAGTTCCTGTGCTAGTGCCACGCGAAGGTGATGTTGCTCAGCTCGCCGAAACTGACGAGCGACCGAGATGTGCCGGCATCGGAGATCCAAACGGAGTTGTGTGGGTGTGCAAGGAATGTTTAAACGACGTGGCTGGCAAGAAACCAACCATGCCATTGTCCGGCCTAACGAACGACAACTGGATAGGCAGAGAACGCATGATAATCCGCAATGCGTCCCAAGCTACTCGTTGGCTGTCTTGCCTTGGCCGCTTTTGCTGGAAGCAAGTCCGTCTTGGAGTTGGCACGCCTGACACTACGCAAAAAGGTGTTGCAGGAAATACGATTTTCTTTGCGCAGCCTACTGCAAAGATACCAGAGTTAGAGTTGCCACCATCAAAAGAAGCAGTGCTGGAAGATCTCAATGTTCTTTTCACAAAGAGCACTTACAACTTGTCTGCCGCGCAATGGTCGCAGGTCAATCGGGCTGAGTACCTAGAGATTGTGAGACAGAGGAAAGAACAGTGCGCTGCTTATAGACATGCCCATATCAATGTCGCCAGAGCAGAGGCCGAAATACCTGCAAGCGGCGTGCCTTCTGCACTGCAGGCAACCCTGCAAGAGATTGAGGGCTCAGAAAAAGCACCCACGCAGCTTAGCGGACCCGCTTCCAGAGCACCTGAACATGGACCAGAAGCCGATGTTGGTGAAGCGTCAGAAAATGACTCAGAAATCTCAGACTCTGCGTCGGATGCGACCGAAGATGCTTGCCAGCCTTGCCTTGCAGATGCAAATGCGAATGTAGCCACTGCTTGTATAGCAGTTGATCCTGTGCATGACCTGGCACCAGTGAAAATGATGCAGGCGCTGCAGGGCCAGGTGCAAGTGCTGCACGACCAGGCAGAGAAAATTGCTAAGACAGAGAACACGGCACGAGTTTGTGACAAAGATGGTGTTTTTCAGCCCGTCTCTGACGAAGGCGGCCGTCACGAGTACAAGAACATCGTGCTCGACATGCAGTCTATCCTGAAGAATATTGACAGACAGAGCGAGGTCAAATTGCAAAATGCAGCCGCCGGATCCGAAAGATGCATCGTAGTGTGCCCAGACGCACTAGCTGTACCAACAAATGGGCCTCTGAATGCCTATGACGCTCGAACCTATCCTATCAGCTCGGTTCATTGGTGGTTCGGCGACGGAGCACCAAACTTGGACAGAGACAGAAAGATGCTCTTCGAGGAAGTTGCCAGGATGCTACTAGATAGAGAAGAGCTCGAGTACCACCTTGTAGAAGACGAAGATAAATACATAGCTAGATCTCCAGGTCGGTTTACGGAGCCTGAAGTGTGTGCCATGCTAGGTGACGCAGTTCGCCGCCTGGCTTTGCTGCAAGGAGTCCGTGGCACAATGCAACGGAAAGGTTTCTGGCAAGACCTGAAGGCTGTCGCCGAGGCTTCTACGGAAGACTTCATGATCGCGCAGAATATCGCCGCTCCTGGCGAATCACTGGGAAGTGCAGCTAGTCGATCAGACATGCCGGCGAAAGTTCGAACAGCATTGCGGAGCCTCTTAATAAGTACAGCGAATGTTTTTGGCACGGAAGGTCGCAAACAATCTTTGCGACACGAAATGCATGCTGCGAATCTGTTATTCGGTGCAGGAACCTTTTTCACAACGCCGAATCATGCAGACACATACTCGCCACTCATGCTCCTGTTGCATCGCGGACCTAGCAGCAATGATCACTTGGCAATCAATGCATCTGAGAACCATGACTCTCCCAAGCAAGACACATCTGCACTTGACATTTTAAGTGAGACTCCTACAATGCCCTCGTTGGAAGCAATGCATGAAATCTCGGCCAAAAATCCAAGAGCGCAAGCTCGGTTTTACCTTCTGATGCAAGAACTGCACTTCAAGTTCGTACATGGGTTCGACACACTCAGAATCGGCCGAAAAACTCTTTGCAAGCCAGGAATCAAGGTCGTCCGACATGACTGGTACGCTTCCAATCTCCAGCCATCGATCACCCCAGCTGCTGCAGATGTTACCCTGCCAGGTGAAGCACAAGGACGTGGCTTCACACATGGGCATGCCAAGGGGCATAGCAGAATTGGGATGACACTTGCATGGCTGCGTGAAAACGTCAATCAATCGGCTACAACTTGTGTGGAAAAGATCCGCAGCCTCCAGCAAGCTTTGCTCTCTGCAGCAGCATCCGTTCAGTTCGAGTCCGCCAATGAGCCAGGAGAGCAACTGGGAGTCACGGACTTGCCGCCTGAACCATTCAGCTGGAAACAACAAAAGCAATCCAGAATGGATGGCGGGCAAGAAGACGATGGGAGTCTTCGTGACCACGTGCCGATACAGGCGCCTCTGGAGCAAGAACACCTTGCCAGAGAGCGTCGTGCGGCAGCCGCCTCCAACAGAGAGCCTTTGAAGGGAACATCTGCGTTCAGAGAGGTGCCCCTCACAGGAGCACACCAAAGCTCGTTTCCGTTTTATAGGTCACGGTCTAGCTTCGGGCGACTTAGTGACGTGGACAGCAGCGGTGTTCCTCAGCCTGTTGCTGCTGCCAGGTGTGAAGAAACAGAAGAACTCTTCACAACTACAGAAGACGGCCAAGTCGACAAGATCCTCTTGCCCAATGGGTCTGAAGCAAGTGATGCTGAAATCTCTGCCGATTCTGTCTTCTGGGGCCGACATTATGCTAACCACGTGCGGAACGGAATGTGCTTCAATCATGAACACCGGTGCATGGAAACGTGCGTGAACAAGGTAAAGAAAAAGCTCGAAGCTCTAGCAGCTCTCAAGAAGCGCAACTCGGTTCCAACCTGCAGATTCTGTTTTTTCCGAATACTATGCATCCAGAAACTTGTCGCTGGTGTCTTGAGGACAAAAAAGGTCCGCAGACGTGGAAAACCTCTTGTCGCGGAGCCATACATCGAAGACAGTAATGATCGTAATGACCAGTATCGCTGCAAAGTTAAACGTGACCAACCCTTTCGAGGTGCTACATCCGATGTCTCACAAGCTTGTGACCAGTGCAATGTAGACTTTCAGTTCTTGCCATGTGCTCCAATCTGGAGCGAAACAAGCCCTTCTCCTACTGCTGACGCATCTTCGATTGATGAGCCGGGACCAAGCGCACCGCAATGGCTTGGCGGTGTTGGCTTTCGGAAACTGCCAGCGCATGCGCAGTCACTCATTAAGTGTTTCGGTGCCGTATTTCGGAAGATGCACGCCATGGACTTCTACATCACAAAATACCAAGGGAAGATGATGCAAAGCCTGACTCCTTTGTTTGTGTCCATGACAAAAGGTGTACGGAAGCTTGAAGAGCAAGAGAAGGAAGCAGAAGAAGCAAGGCAGCAGCTAGAACCGGAAGCGCCAGCGATAAAGAAAAGAAAAACGCAAGATGATTACAAACGTATTGCCAGGCAGAAATGCCTTCGAATGGCGAGCATGGCCAACAGATGCTACTGGCTATCTACGGCTGAACTCGCCGTGTACATCCTTACAGGAGGTGACACGATCAAGACTCATCAGTTCCAGCGTGTGTTTCTAAGACAACTGCAGTGGATCGTGCACGAGGCCAAAAGAATCCTGAACGGTGAAGTAAGCACAAGTGATCGCAACCCAACAGCTACGACAGCAGCATTGACTGCTACTAGTGTTCGAGTTCAGATGCCTGCAGACACAGACACTGTTGACGAACCCAATGATGCACCAGAGCTGAAAGCACAAGTCGTGGAGAGTGTTCTCGAAACCACTTCCACGAACTTCTCAGACGACTTTGCTCACAGGGGCCAAAAGCTGCAATCCATGCCATACTATGTCTACGCCATGCATGTAGAGCGCAAACTTCGAAAAGATCCAATAAGCAAGGGCCCAGCTCACCAGGTGTACGAGTACGAAGCACACTATCCGCTGAGCAGTACCTACGTGCAATATGTTCATCTAGGGATACATGTCCCAACGATCGCTGGCTTCCAATGCCCGCCATGGGAACAGGATGCCGAGCAAAATGCATTGCTGAAGCAGATTCTGTTTACACCATGGGCTTGCAAAAACCCGATGGAATGTGGAAGTCACAGAAAGTTTGACCATTTTATGTCCTGCAACACATGCGAAAGTCCTCGAGTCGAGAATGATGCTGTCGCAATGCTTGAGGCACTCCAGCGCAGATGTGTTGCTCAGCCATCTGATAAACGTGCCACTCGTCGCAAGTACAGCTTGGTTCGAGCGTGGCGGCTCAGGCGGAGCGAACTACATGTTCTCGCTGATCGCGCAGAGCGCAGGCAAGAGCAAGCGCAAAAAAAAATGACACTCGCAGATTGCACACTCATTGCCAAACGCTATGAACCTGTCGAGGCAGTAAAACAAGGAGAAGAAGTCCATGACGCCTTGCGGCGGATCTTCATGAAATCACTGGCACGAACCTTGCCTTCAGAAGCTCTGCGTACAATCTTAAGCTTTTCAGGCATGACCTTCGCTTGGCATGATGAGCAATGCACGCTCGCAGAATACTCAGCACACATCGTGAGAGATGTCGCTGCGCACATTGACCTAGCAGCTGAGGCTAGAATTAAAGAAAAGGGACCAAAATCAGCATCTGCTGGTTCTGCCGACACACAAATTGACAGTGATGACGGCGATGAACATGCAGAACCGTCGAAGATATTAACCGTGGAAGACGTAGGTAACGTCGGATGGGAAGACGACAACGTCGGAGACATCGAGGAACTCAACGACAGCCTGCCCTTGCACCCTTTACGTGATCACTCGGCAGCATTGCGTTGTGTCTTTCAGTGTCACATGGTAGACGCAGCAAAAAACAAGAAGACACGTCTGAGCGAAGCAGAACGCGACTGTTTGCATTTATCTGAGCTTTACGAATCTCAGATGGCTCTTCAGTTTGGCCTGACACGAACGGATCACGCAAGCATAGAACCTCGCATCAATGGCATAACGCTAGGCGAAGAAGCTGCCACTTTGTTCTCTCTGCAAAAAGCTCGAATAGAAGCCATGCGTCAACAAGTCGCTATGGAAGTCGATAGCGAAAACGAAGAAGACAATTGCCGTACGGGTGTTTTTCAACCTCGCAACGAGGACAGCAAAATCGTCCCCTTGCCGCTAGCTCAACAGGGCCCCGCAGCCTTGGCCTGGCACTTGTTGCAAGAAATTAACGCAACAAACGAACAAATTGATGCTGTCTCCTTGTTCGCCTTGTCTCTGCAACGACGCTTTGACTCTAGGCCCGACAAAACCTCTCTGCTTTTGCCCATCGCAACAGCTACAGGAAATCATGAGGCGCTGTGGCTTGGAGGTGGCGGTGTTGGCAAAACACGCACTCTGACACAAGTTGTTGAACCTATGGCAATCACATACTTCGGCAAGAATGGATACCTTGCCACTGCTCAGGCAAACCATGCTGCGCAGCAACTTGGGCCTCGAGGTCGCACACTGCATACTGCCAATGGCCTCTTGGCAACATCATCCTTGCAGACAGCCAAGCTTGCACTCAACGACATGTCCAGGAAAAAACTGGACCGTCTCAAAGGCGAACTTGGCGTAGAAGTCACTGACGAGCTGGGCTGCATACAAGGAGACCTTTTACATGCAGATGACTTGCGAACAGTCTATGGACGGGCGCAAAGGCATAACCTTGATCCTATGCAGTACATGCGCACGCAGGAGCGCTGGGGCCGTATGCCAGCACGGCTCCTTTGTGGAGACTTTTTGCAATTGCCTCCCGTGCCAGCCTCAGCATCACTCGTTGCATCATCGGGACAAAAGACATCCTACGAGCATCAACAAGGAGTGGCTTTGCTTGCCTCCATTGAATATGTCGTCGACTTTGTTGAAATGAAGCGCTTTAATGATCCGCTTCAGTTGCAACTCTTGCAGGACATGCGAATTCCTGGTGGTAAGCGATTGTCTGAAGAAACCTGGACAACAATTGAAAACACTGTTCAGAAATCTGCACCCGATGATTGCTGCGACTGGTTCGAAGCCGCATACGAGTGGCGAACAGTGTCGTATGCAATGCATGCAAAAGCACGGCTTCAAGCTCGAAGAGCCAAAAAAGTGCTATTCTATATTCAAGCTGTCGATAAAGCCACGGAATCTCTGTCTTCTGCTGAGTACACTCGTGTAACAGCCGAACCGAACCTGTCAACGACAAAAAAACTCGCAGGCATTTTGCCTGTCTTCATTGGCATGGAAATGGTTCTGCAAAAAACGTATCTGCCGCCACGATACACCCCAGGTACGGTCGGTACGGTCGTCGGCATAGAGTTGGACCCGAATGAGCCTGCGATTGCCACTCGAACCTCAATTGCCAGCTCTGGATGCGTGCTGCTTCGCCACATGCCAAAATACATATACTTGAAGGTCTCTGGAACGAACGATAACTTTCTTCGACATGGCAACAATCATGCTAGCACAGCTGAGGATGAGCAGTGGAATAATGTCATTGCCATAGAACCAGACAAGCGTAACTGGCAGCATAAGCGCGAAGATATAGATCGGATGGTCACGATTTCACGCAAACAGTTTCCACTGCTCGTGCACAAGTGTTCTACTCTGCACGGCATACAAGGGAAAACCGCAGAACCAGGTATTGCTGCCCATTGGAAATTCCCAAAGCGCCTCTCGCCTGAGGCAAGATGGCTAGCTCACTACGTCATTTTATCCCGCCCTAGAAACCTGAAAGACCTCGTCAGTTATGGCGTGCCAGATCGAAGTATTCTTGAAAGCGGTCCGCCGGCAAAAATTACGGATGTCCTTGACAGACTTTTCGCAGAAAAAATCAAGAAAACAAAGATAGCATGTCGAGAGGCTCGCCTGGAACTAGGTTGGACACTCTGATGCACAGGTGCAACTAAGTCTATGTAGTGCCTACTCAGGAGACTTTCTAAACACACTTAGAAAGTCTTATCGAAATGACAGCTAGATGCAACACCCGGTTCAAACGCAGTGCTTCTCAACCAACATGATGTTGCCTACCTTCGGAAGGCAGTAAGCCAGTTGCGGAAGATAGCTGCTCACTTGAAGACGATGCGGGGCTACTTGTCAGACTTTCCAGACCAAGTTCGAGAGCCATATCCAATTGACAATTAAATGCAGTATTCCATTCAACCGCAGTACCTTTCAGCCTGCGTGATTTTGCGTACTTGAGGAATTCGGTAAACCAACTGTCGAAGACAACTGGCCACAAATTCTTGCGATGCTTCTCAACTCGCAAGGACTTATACTAGCAGAACTTGTGAATGAAATCATGTCGAGCGTGAACGGACTCTGCTGTTCCTCAACTCGTCTTCGTCCTTTGTCTCACCGGCGTTCAGACCATGCAAAGAGCTGTGTCAAAAAAGCAGCGACAGGTACTAGACTTTCTAAGCAGCGAGAGATACTAGACTTTCTGTAAGCAGCAAGAGATACTGAACCTTCTAAACAGAGAGATACTAGACTCTGCAAGCACGAGAGATACTGCACTTTGTAAGCAGCGAGAGACACTAGACTTTCTATGCAGCGAGAGATAGTAGACTGAAATATAGTTGACAGACTAAGATAAACATGCTCAGAGATACTGGACTTTCTAAACAATTTTAGAAAGTCATGCGTTCGCACTGGGGTGCATCTAGTGCCGGAAAATCTGGTTCCTTTGCCTATGGTGCGCCTTGTAATTCTTTCGGACCCTTTTGTGCTCCTGGGAGCTGCTGGGAGCTCCAGACAGTTCCTAGAATCCCTTGGAGATGTTATGGAAGACCCAAGGAACTTCCAAGAACCGCTTGGATGATACTAGACTTTCTAAGCATCGCGAGGTACTAGACTCTCTGTAAGCAGCGACCGATACTGAACAGTCTAAACAGAGAGATACTAGACTCTGTAAGCAGCGAGAGATACTACACTTTGTAAGCAGCGAGAGACATTAGACTTCCTATGCAACGAGAGATAGTAGACTGAAATATAGTTGACTGACTGAAATAAACATGCCCAGAGATACTAGACTTTCTAAACAAATATAGAAAGTCATGCGTCATTGTCTCACAGAAAGCTTTGACCCTTCAGACCTCGCACTAGGATGCACCTACTGCCAGGAAATCTTATTCCTTTGCTTATGATGCTCCTTGGAATTCTTTCGGACCCTTTTGTGCCCCTGGGAGCTTTATGGAGGACCCAAGGAGACCCTTGAATGCCTTATGGAAGACCCAAGAAGGCCCTTGGAGCGTGATTTTGCGTACTTTGAGGAATTCGGTAAACCAACTGTAGAAGACAACTGGCCACAAATTCTTGCGATGCTTCTCAACTCGCAAGGACTTATACTAGACTTTCTATGCAGCGAGAGATAGTAAACTGATATATAGTTGACAGACTAAGATAAACATGCTCAGAGATACTGGACTTTCTAAACAATTTTAGAAAGCAGCTTACCCGACTTCGGTGATATCTGCGTACACCACCCATAGAGTATTCACTCATATATAGTGTTCGCTTTTCCTTCAGCTCAGCGCAATGTTATCTAAACGCACAAGCAGCAGCATGGGCCGCAGCAGCGGTGTTTCTCAACCCGCAAAAGGCTACAGCGATGTGTCTCTAGCCGCGACATGTTTTTACAGCGGCTCTGATTTGAAGGCGATGTACTGTCCAGTTTCAGGAGACCCACTTGGTCTTTATGTTCTCCTCTTCAACCAGGGAGTCACGCATGGTAGCACAAAGCTGAAGGACAACAACCTCTTGTTGCCTTATATGTCAATCCCTGATGACATGTCTGATAAGCGACTGCAAACACTGATGCTGCGACACTACCATACCAACGGAGCAGTTGTAGTCTGCTTCGACGAAAAAGCCAACACGCGCAAGGAATTGATCAATGCGTGGAATAAAGATCTCAAGGAAATTGGCGGGGAAATACCGCCAGGTAAACCCAATTCCAAATCCACAGGACTACAGCGAAGCAATGGCCTTTGCTTCGGACGTTTCGCGTGCAAACTTCGAGATCATGACCAACTGCAGCGCTGCTGGAAACTGCTAGCCACCGGGGTTGGCAGGGAAGACCCATTCCGCAAACCTAAACACAGTGTTTCTCAGCCTGTGTTTCTAACGTCCTTTGACGCCGTCCTGTGCACAACCGATTCTTCGAAATTTAAGGGCCTTCAACCTCATCAAGACATATACCCTCCTCCAAATGGCGAAACAGGCCAACTGCAGGCTCTTGTGTATGTACACCCACCTCCAGCAGGATACAGTCGACTCGGACTCGCTGCGGCGTACTATCCGCTTTGCGACAAACGCCTTTGGCGTGACTACATGCAAGCTCTACTGTGCAGACAGTCCACCACGCCGGATTTAGACCTTCGGCATGCTGCGCGACCTAGTCTTGGAAGCAAGCCGACGCAGAGAAACGCTGCAATCATTGGAGGACCAGTTCTCGAAAAGAAGGCTGTCAAACAAATGACAGACCATGAAGTAATGCAGGCTGCCAAAAAACTGAAGCAACCGCTGAAAGGTCTTGCAATCAAGGTGTGCACAGAAATTCCTTCTGTGCGCGACCGGAAAAAGTTTCTCACGCAATGGTGTTCCTCAGCCCATTGCACTTGGCCAAAGGCCGACACACAGATGTATGATGAGACCCGCTTTGCAATCATCAAAGAACTTGCCAAAGGAACCTGTAACCGACAAAACACATCTGCCAATCTCATTCGTAGCGCAAAAGACTGCGTAACAAGAGCAGAAAAGTTCGGTGCACCAGAGAAGATCAACGCTTGGCTCAAGGAAGGTGGCCGAAAAAAACGCAGACAGCAGGACGTCCTACAGCCATCCGGCAACACGAGTACTGCATCGCAAAAGAAAACTGGTAACCTCAAGGCCACCCACTCGACTGCTATGAAGAAACATAAGAAATAAACACCGCGCGTCCAACTCGCACAGTGAACCGAAGATAATGTTCCTCAACTTGTCTTCATGCTTTGACTCTTCAGCATTCGCACTATGTCGAGACCTGTTTCGAAAAAGGCAGATTGAGTCAAAAAAGAGTAGATAGTAGATATTTCAGAGCATAAAATGCATAACCGTGCGTAGCAAAACGACGTTCTAAATAGATATACACTGACCTCTTTCGCAGCAGCAGTAGGGAGTAACAGTTGTAACAACAGCAAAAGCAGCAGAATGAGCAGCGGCAGTGGCAGTAGAGAGCGACAGCAACAGAGCATGAGAGGTGTTTTTTTGAGTCCAGAGGCTTCCTAAGAGAGCCCTGAGAGGTCCAAGACGGCTCCCAAGAGGCACCCAAGAGGCACCCCAAGAGGCACCCAAAGATCTAAAAAAAGGTCTTTCAA